>Ga0157363_1001719_pt1 | contig 18618 bp, 17 predicted proteins | sample AttsexASBM1_FD_111477 | JGI IMG/M metagenome (GOLD analysis project Ga0157363, IMG submission 111477) | Fungus gardens microbial communities from leaf cutter ant in Ribeirão Preto, State of São Paulo, Brazil - Atta sexdens ASBM1 | ecosystem: Host-associated > Fungi > Mycelium > Unclassified ... | reverse complement strand
TTCGTAGCCGGCGTTCACATGGCCTGTTCCCGACGTCGCCGGATGTCCCTCAAACACATCCTTCACGGATATCTGACTACTGCGGGATGGCCGGCCTTGAATTCCTAGGGGGTTACCCGCCACGCCATAGATATTGTTCGCACCTAGGGTCTGCATCTGCGACTTCCGGCGCATTGCCATTATGCTGTTGCGCCTGCCTTCGAACGCCTTGAACGCCTCTCGTCGCGTCGACATGTTCCTTGACAGGCCTAGAAAGATTTTCATTTAATATTACAAAGAAAGAACTTATAGAATTTTCAAATGTAGTGGGTTTGAACCTAATCCATGTTGATTAATGCTCTGACATTATATACTCTTAGAACTTCAGTTCCTAATTAGATAGATTATGGTACTTTTGAATTAATCGATCTTGATTGGATTCAAACTCACTGCACTCGAAAACGCTATTATTAGTTTTAAGAATATTAATTTTTTGTAGATTAAGCAATTCATTTGAAATCATCCCCTTTTATATGAACATATTATTTTCTCAATTTTTATGAAATTTGATTTATGGGATAATTAGATTATTTTTCTGACATTTTTGAATTTTGGAATTCTCTGAGATCAGTATCGAAAACTTGCTTAGAAAACAAATTCTTCTTCAAGATTTTTGTTAGAAAGCTCCCGTCTTCAAAAGGTTAGTAGTACTAAGTATTAATATATTAATATATATTTGAAATGTTTTTTTAATTTTATTTTATCTTTGTTTTGGGGGTCATTCTTCTTTTGCTTACCTGCGCCCTCATTCATGCTGAAGAAACGTTGCCTGAAGGCCACATCGAGCGTGTTGATCGCCTGCGTCTTTCTACGACTCTTCTCCAGATTCCGGATCGTTTTTCGTCTACCGGGCCCGCTACCGCTGCCCTCCTCGTAATCACCTTCTATTCCGTCCAGCCTTTGGAGATCTCTCACTATATCAACTGCGTGTTTCGATAATAAGGCTTCCTCGGAGAGATCCTTCGTCTATGAAGATCATTAAGCATTCACGTGAAACAGCTCAAAGAATATCAAGTTATTACAAGAAGTCGTTTTTACTAATTTTAAGTTGAAACAACGAACTCATTTGCAACGCGTATAATTTTATAAAAAATATAAACGCACCTTCTTGTAACAATCTAAGCTGGTGCTGGCCAGAATGTGGGCCAATGTTCCGAATCGATGGAATAACATCGCAGTGAACTGTATAACCAATATCAATGCGAAGAAGAAGACAAATACGAGACCGATTGGCTCGAGTTGTAGATACTCCTTCGAGATGTGTACCTGAAAAATTACACGTGTGTAGAATACGTTGCGATACGCGATTAAGCATTATTTTTGAGAAGCAACGCCCGTGGTAATCGAAATCAAGTAGATACATCTACTTATTTAACTTACTTTTTAAAAACAAAGATTTTTTTTATTTAATCTTCAAAAAACTTTAAAATTTTAACTTATTAATGTAATATTATCGAGTAACTTTAATAACAACTTAAATTTTAATAATCGTTAATCAAATCAGCGGTTTTTGATAATTTAAAAAAAATTGTCAATTGTGTTATTTTGATTAAATTCTAATTTTTTAAATTTAATTAAATTAATTTAAAAAGTTATTAATTAAAATTAATTAAAAAATTATTAAAATAAGCTAATTTAAATTTTACAAGCTAATTTACATTTTACTTTTTTAAATTTTACAATTATTTTTTCGCGATTTGTAAGAAAACTTTACTTAAAATTATATTCGAAAAAACGGTAATAATCGATCGATTGCCATCAGAAATTGTTTCTTGGTGAGTGCGTGCTCGATTAAAAATAATTAAATATAAGGACAGGTCGTTAGCAGTTAATATTCTGTAATCATCAATGGTTTTCGTGCGTGTTAAGATTAACACACTTATGTACATATATATATACAAAATATGTACACGCGCATACATAGATTTATGAACGACGTAAGACGTGCTCGGTTGAACCCTCGATGCGAAGACACTGAAAGCAACGCGTTACGCGTACGTTAGTGGTGCTCGTCCGCTGCCACAACTAACAGTATGGTGCATGATCAAAGTTAGATACAACGAGAAAAGAAATGCAAATCTGAGGCTCTATAAGTCCAGGAGGCTTTGTAGAGTCTCTACGATCCTAAGACTCTTATATAGAGAGACAAATTCATTCTCTTTAGTACTACTCAGTTAAATTTTTAATAATTAATAATTTTAATTGTGAATTAATATTAGTTTTTTAATGACACTTAAATTTATATTAGAAATGTAATGTCAATGTTTAATAATTTTCATGTAATAATAATTATTACTAATAATTTTTAGGCATTATTCAATTTAGATGATAAAATAAAATAAATAATTTTTAAATATCATATATGGTAGAATAAGATATAGAATATATTATATAGAATAAAGCGTAAAATTATTTTTTTTACAAAATTGAGAATTGAAGAATTATTTCTGCTCAAAAATTATTAGCTTTAATTCTTTTGAGATAAATAAGTCTCTCGATGTCCTCTACTTTTACAATATGTAATTAAATTAATAAGGATTAATTTAATTTCATGAATCGATCTCGTATCATTTTGGTGAGAAGAGGTAAACGGAAAGATGTTATTGTGACATTAATCTCTGGTTATTTCTAGTCAGGATCACTAGAAATCATCTCCCACGCCATTCCATTCCATCCGACCCATGTGAAGTACCTGTGCATAAGAATATTAATCGGAGACTTTCCACGTGCTGTCAAACGAGTCAGTTGAGTTAATGACACAACAATGTATGTATATATTGAATCAGTGCAATCATCACCGAGGTACAGTACTCGCCCCCGACGCGTTGGGATGTTCTGTTAATCCAATAAATTGATAATTTCGAGATACTCCAAATTTTCTTAAAATTTAAAACCTAGAGATTCAAAAATTCAAAATTCAAAATAAAGAATCAATAAAATATTTTCAAAATACTTGCGCAACATAATTTTTAGCAAACTTTTATTATTATTATTATTACGATTTTTATTAATTATCTTTGATTAATTAACTAATTAATTACTTGTTGATAATTATATTAGCAATTATAATTTTTAAAAATAATAATATAATAAGGATTATATAATAAGGAAGATATTATATAAGGAAGATAATTTAATTAATCTCTTATATTAAATATTTGATAATTTTGACAAGTTTTATTTGCGAAATTTAGTCTTAAGGCTCCTCCTGACTAGTTGCGGCGGCCATGTTGAGAAATGATACGTTAATTTATGTTGCAAGCCATTTGTAAATAAAGACAATTTGGATAAATTTAAATGACAAAATTGCTTTAAAAATAGGCAGAAATTGTTCTTTTCTCCCTTAATAGTCAATAAATAGTCGTAAAAGGCAGATAAAGTGAGCCTAATTTCGGACAGAAACACACGGTTTGAACAGCTGTTGAAATGAATGAAATATGCGCTTTTACCTATAAAATTCCAGAATAACTATAGTTTTGCCTATTTTTTTAAGTACGAGACACGTTACATTTCCACAATTAAGCAAATAAATGGCTTGTGTGTGTAGCTATCGATTTCGCCACATTTCGCCAGGTCGCCGACTGATTTTGAATGCAGTTGAATGCACTAACTAGTCAGAAGCCTTAATAAAGGAAAATGTCAAAAATGATCATCCGGGCGTATCGAGGGCGGTTTTAACGAGACACCGTATGTATGGAACACCACCATGGCACCGACTTAATCCTTTCCCCTGATGCTTGATCATCGGATACCTCCGAGGTCTCCTCGACATAGGTGATATTGGTCTTGACGCCGAGCGGCCAGACAACGTGCAGCTGATCCTTATTCAGCTGTAGCAAGAATACGATCAGAACGAACAACGCATTGAACATTAGAAACGCGAACACGCTCTTGTTGCGTAGCTCTATTAGATCGGCGGCGATGCGGGTCTGTTGCGTGGAGAGAAATGCGAGAGAAACAGAAAAAAAGAGACGGCACAAGATTAGAATAGTAAATATAAAAGACTCCGTCGATCAGTCCATCTATCCATCGATCCTTCGTTATCTCTGTTAACGATCCGTTTGATTGATCTCGTAAATCTAACTTTTAAACGCCTTTTCAATACGACATATCCAGTCTTTCGTTCCTTAATGCTTTTCCAATGCTTTTTTCATTATTCCCACACGGCATGAAATATTTATATGAATCATTGTTTGATATATTTCTGAAATATTTGTAAACATTTGTAAAACGTTTTAAAATATTTTATGAAAATGTTTTAGAAATACTGCGCAAATATTGTAAGAAGATGAATAGTTCGAAAACTCTGATTTCCTGGATATACTTATATTTTGAAAAAAATTCATAAAAATCTTCTGAAATATTTTAAATCTTGCAATAAAATTATTTTGGAAATATTTCTGAAATATTTCAAGTGGACTATTATTTATTTTGTTAATAATATATATATATATATATATATATATATATATATATGTTTGTTGATATCATTTAATGTCTAGTTTCGATTAAAAAAATCTTTTTATGATATGTTTATATTTTTATAATTAAATTGGGTAAGATATGTCATGTGTATTGCTCTATTAGTGAGGCGTGAGAGTTAACACACAGATTCAAATTGAAGTTAAAGTTTATATCGTTAATGTGCTTGAGATAAAGCCATGATCGAGGATACGAGGCGCCGACGGAGCTGATTTTACCTCCATAGTAGTATGATCATATGTGACGTTCGTCTTGATGCCGAATGGCCACTTGATGTGCAACAAGTCTTTGTTCAATTGCAGCAGAAAGACGATCAGGACGAAGAGGGCGTTCATCATAAAAAACGCAAAGACACTCTGGTCGCGTAGGTCCTTTAGATCTTTGGCGATTCGTGCCTGATCGGAGCAGCATGGCGTATATTAATTCAAATAGATGAAAAATGCGTAATAAATAAATACTCTCTGCGAAACATAAAAATTTTACTTCAAGGAGTAAACTTCTTTTATTCAAATCAATTTAATTATTTTTCTTCAATTTCTATTTTGATTTTATTTGGATCAAATTGCTTAATTTAATTGTTTATTTGGCTTTACAAAGATGAATTTTGTAAATTATTTTTTCATCCTTGATCAACAGCTTGCAGTAACAAAGACGTATCGCGGATTTTATTGTGAGAAAAGTCATTCTGGTTTCGAAAAAAATTTTTTTTTATTGTATCACAAAATTAATTCATAATAATTACATCAGAATAATAATTACATCAGAATAATAATTACATCAGAATAAATAAAGGACTCTGATAGTAACAACAAAGTTAATATATCGACAGATAATAAGAGTAAAAAATTATAAAATTAAAAATAAAAATTATATATATATATTGAAGAAAAGATCAATTATTTTATACTTTACAAATCGTCATATTACAAAAATAGCAAGAATTCACATACATGTTTCGGCTTCAAGATTGAGCCATTCTCAGATGTATAAAAAAAAATTACAAATTCTTTGGGGAATAATGTAAAAACACAGTAAACAATTAAAAATAAAAATAGAAGATTTGAGGCCAAGTGAAACTCTGGGAAGATTTTCATTCGGCCTCTCAAATCTTCTAACCATTTTTATTTTTAATTGTTTGTGTTTTTACGTTATTCAACAAGTTTAAGAAAAAATTGAATAAAGCCCCAGTGTATCGTCGTGTTACCTTCTCCGCTTTGTCCTCATCGATCGGATAGAGATATTTCTCCAATAGATCCTTCCAGAACTGTTCCTCCTGCATCGACAGCACATCCATCTCGCCCTTCTTCAGACCCTCGTCGGTTAGCCAGTACGGTCTCGAGAGGAAGTTGCTGCCATCACGATTACCTTCGGTATTCTGACTGGTCACTGTCTCTGTTTCGCTACCCTCTTCGTCCTCGGGATCTTCGCCAATGGCACCCAAGTGATCAGCGGTGCGCGAACCTACGGAAGAGGCTCTCCTTCGTCCGGAAACATGACTGTGAGGATCTACCGCTCTGTAAAAAAAAAAAATCAAAATTGACTTTGATAGAAATTTTATTGAATTTTTGAATAATTATTAGATAGTTGTATTAACTCTGTTTACAGTAACTAAATAAAACTACTTAGAATTCCAATCAAGGGAATGCTTTGTTTGCAGTTACTGCGGACAAAAGATGCGCAAAATCTGAATCTATTTACTGAACAAAACTGGGTTATTAAATGGACTATACAGTATTTTAATTAATAATCTATTACTATATTATAGAAAAGAAAGATGATGCGGAATCTTCCCGAAAGATTTAACGAGGAAGCAAGTACGGACATGTGTTGCTGACCGGATCGCAGTAGCAGTGATCGCGTGGAGCGACCAATCAGACGGGGCGATTTTGAGCGAACTAATAGAAAACGGGAGGGCGCGCGCCGCTGGGCCGGGAGGCAGGGGAGCAGTCCTTGGGGAAGAAATCGTGTCTCTTGAGGTCGGAAGAAAAATAAAAAACTTATATATATCCAAGATCTTTCTTTTCATTAAAAATTTTGAATCTTTCTCTATATTTATCAGAAGTGGGATTCGCGAACGAACATTTATGTGATTATCATATAACCTTATTTCGTTAATGAAATGATGAGTGAGTGAAAAAAGACTATACGAGTTATGGCGGACGAAGACTTTCGAGTCATGCAATTGAAAGCGACTCTGAAGCATTAAAATTGTCGCTAGCGGAAAATAAAGTGACGCTGTTAAAAAGATTATACCAACATGACACCCGAATAGATCACGGAGGGAGATAGCAAGAAATATGCAAATGGAGGAAGAAAATTAACAGATGACTCAAGACGAGCTGTCGGATTATGAACTAGCAGCAGGAGGGGAGGAACGAACAATCCCGACGGACAACGTGACGAGACAAGATCACGCAGTTCGGAAGAACGTGATTGTGAGCCTCATTAGAGATCTAGAGCGTATGAGAAGCGAAAATGATCTTATGCTAATGGCGAATAGAAGATTTACGATTAGAAAGGGCCGAGAGAGGTAGGCCAGCAGTAACGTCGGCAAGGAATGATCCACCGACGACAATACGATTTACTATTTCTGCGTTAAGGGAACTTCTTAACAAATTCACGGGTGCCGAAAAAAACACGTTCTGGGAAAAGTAGTTTAAGCTTATGCATGCTACGTACCAATTTGACAATAATATGCAAATTTTGATAGGGATGAAACTTAAGCGGCTTTGCAGTAGTTTCATTCGAGGCCAAAACGTCTGGCGAAGATGTCGATAACGGAATTTAAATGAAGAGGATGTTTGATCATCGGCCGACAAAATTAGAATTGACGTTTTGAAAAAAGAAATTGGTGTAGCGACGAATCCTTCAACGATTTATTATTTCGATAAAGTAATACTGACGGATAAAGTGCCGGTCGACGAGGACGAACTCACAGATTTTATCGATGGGATTCTTGAGAGGTAACTGCGTAACCAGGTACGTATGCACTGTTTCGAGAGAAAGGAAGATCTGCTGAGAGCTTTTGAGCAGATCACCTTAAAATCCGAAAGCAAGAATCGTCCAAATCGACACTGTCAACAAATCAATAATGACAAGTAGCAGGGCAAAGTGAAAGAACCGAAAGAACGATCGCAGGATATTAAGTGCTATAATTACAACAAGATTGCAGGGACACATTTCACGAAATTGCAGCAGGCTAAAGAGGGAGCCGGGTTCGTGCTATGAATGCGGAGAGTCACTGGGCTTCTCAAAAGAAGCAGGTAACATCCACTGGAAGGACATCGAGGCACAGGCTTCCAGTGTAGTCGAGCAGAGTAGGGACAGTAATGAATATATGAAGCGTAGAAATATAGAGAAGATACCATCGATTTGGAGTATAGATTCGCCGCGGATCACAGTTAGACACCGCATGTCCGATTAGCTTGATTAAATCTAAATTGTGTCGTCGGTTCGATATCGCAGGCTGAAAACGAGCATTATGAGGGTATTAGCTCTGCGTTGGAGATCATATTGTGTTCGCATGAATAAATTTTGAGGGCGAAATATCGAACGAGTTAAAATTACGCGTCGTACCGATCATACTATGTGATGTGACATGTTGCTTAGTAGAGGATTAAGAAAATTGGATTTTACTATGGCGCGAATACAAAGGAGGTTGAGGACAATGCGAATGAAATATTACACATTGACATGAGTGAGACGTGAATGAGATGGATAAATGGAAGACGTGAAGGTCGTGAATGAGATGGATAAATTTAACATAAATCCGAATTTACCGTACGCGATCAGGAATTTACAGAAAAGATTCGTTCATGTTACTTAAAAACTACGAGGCTACCGGAGCTTAAAGTAAGAGCAAAACTAAAATTACATGTAAAAAAGGAATTCCACTTTGCACCCGGTAGATTATCAGTTGATGAAAAAAATAAAATTCGTACCATTCTAGACGACTTGTTAAAACGGGGTTCATCCCAGTAATTTCGAATATGTCTCCAGGATTGTGAGTTGATATGGAAAAAGGAAATCTCGACTGTGCATAGATTAATGTATTCTTAATAAAATTACTGCACGTGACAATTTACCGATAATTGAAGAACAGATGCAAGAAAAGCATTATTTTATGTTACTAGATCTCAAAAAGATCTCACGGATTTCACCACGTACATATAGAGAAAGTGCCAAATGTACTGCTTTTATTACGCCTTTCGAATTGAAAAACGTGCCGATTCGGTTTCAGCAGTTATTTCGTTAATAATGTCTTGTGTAATTTAATTGAGAGCGATAACGTTGTGGCTTGTATGGATGATTTCCTTGTTGCCACCGAGATTGTAGAAAAGCATTTAGAAATGCTTGAACGTATTTTTAAGTTACTTATAGAAAATCGGCTCGAATTGCACCTGAGCAAGTGCCATTTCATATTTGAGGAGATTGAATTTTTAGGATACGTGGTATCGGCCAAGAGTATTCATTCGAATGATTCCAGGATAGCGACCGTAAAAAAGTTTTCGTTCCCTAAATGTAGGATGTTTAAAGTTTTCTCGAGCTCTATATTAGAAAATGCTTCTATTTTAGAAAATTCATAAAAAATTTTTCGGTAATCGCGAGACCTCTACTATGATTTAATTAAGAAGGGAATGATGTTTGCATTTGGCCGGAAACAAACGGAGGCATTCGAATTGTTGAAAAGCAAGTTAATCTCTGTGCAGATTTTATGAGACGGAACTTCACTGACGCAAGCTCGCGGGGTTTCGGTACTGCTCCAACGGAAAGCTGATGGACATTTTTATCCGATCTTTTATTTTTCGAAAAACTAATCGGAAATCGAATCGCGCTATCATAGCTACGTGAAACATTCGCCATAGTATACGCCCTAAAAAGATTTCGTATATATCTTCTATCCCTTTCAAGATAATTACTGAAATGCGCTTGTCATGATGTTGAGTAAAAAAGAGATAAATCCACGAATCGCGCGGTGGGCGCTTGAATTGCAAAATTTTGATTACGGAGCATAGGCCGGGCAACATGACGCGTTGAGTCGAGCGGAATTTTAATGATAGAAGCGAATACTTTCGAGTATGAACTGTCCGTTTGTCAACTGCAAGATCCGATCATTAAAGAATACGTTTAGAAAAGGAACAAGATAGCCTGAAATGCGGAATGGTCTCGTCTCGTAAAAGTAAAAGGAGTGACAAAGTTCTGTTTCTTGTCTCGCGCGCGATGGAACAGGACTTATTTTACAAATATCATAGTGACTTTGGTCATTTCGGAATAGATAAAACATTAGCATTATTACAGGAAGTACTGGTTCCCAAAGATGAAGGCCAAGGTCAACGAGTTCATAAGAAATTGTACGACATGTATTGCTTTGTCGGACAAAAACGAAGATTTCATGCATACTATATTAAAGGGAAACGTATCCTTTTCGACGATATATGTTGATCATTTTGGTCCTGTAGATCGGACGAACGCCATGAAAAAGTATATATTTCTAGTTATAGATGCCTTTATTAAATTCGTAAAATTGTATGCGATAAAAACTATAACTTCCCGTGAAACGATATGATGTTTGAAGGATTATTTTAGCGCGTACAGTAAACCGCGAATCTTAATATTCGATCGAGGAATTAATTTTACGTCAAAGGAATTTGAAGAGTTTATGAAGGAAGTTAAAATAGAATATGTAAAGATTTGCAACAATACATTGCTCAAGCGGGCAGATCAAAAGATATAATAGAATTCTAGCATTGGCACTAGGTAAATTGTATGAATGGAAAGAAGTGGCACGAATCCTTAGAGGAAATAGAGTTCGCTATAAATAATATGGTAAACTGGAGTACGAGCGAAATCCCCAGTCGATTATTGTTCGGAGTGTCGCAGCAAGGACATGTGTTCGACGCGATTAGAGAGTACGTCGAAAATGAAAACAAGAAAAGCGAAAGAGATTTAGAATGAATATGAGTGAGAGCAGCGGAGAGAATTGAAAAGGCGAACTTGTATAATGAAATTTACGTAAACAAAAGGTGTAAAGAGGCGCGAGAGTACTCGGAGGGCGACCTCATTAAAAATTTCGAAACCAGGAAAATTGATTCCAGCATATAGAGGATCCTACCGTGTTATTCGCAAATTGAAAAATGGTCGGTAAACATCGTGGCAAACGAAGGTTGCTAGGTCTCACAACGACCCTATCGAGAGACAGTAGTCATGAAATCTTGAAGAAGATATGAAATCTTGGCGCAACCGGCAGACAGCGACTTTGAAAATGTGGAAGACGACTTGTAAGAATTAGCTATAAGACGGCCGGAACCTATGGCCGAAACTGTAGTAGAAGAGAGATGACGCGGAATTTTTCCGAAATATTTAACCAGGAAACAAGTACGGACATGTTCATGTTCGTGTGGGTTGCTGGCCGGATCGCGCAACAATCGCGTAGTATAGACCAATCAGATGGGATGACTCTGAGCGAACCAATAGGAGAAAATGCTGGGCCGGGAGACAGGGGAGCAATTCCTGGCTTTCTTCTCTTCGAGAAGAGATCGTGTCTCTCGAGGTCGGAGGAAAAAATAAAGAACTTATATTTCTTCCTCTCCAAGTACTTCTTCCCTTTCATTAAAAATTTTGACCTTTTTTCTACACTATTAAACTATAACTGCAATGAGAAAAAAAGGTTGCTGTTTCAAAAAAATTAGTTGATTCAACTATTACTAAATGTAGCGGTCATGAGCTGTCAAGCAAATGAATTTGATAATTCAAGTAAATATTTATTAATTCAAATAAATAACATGTTTTAAATTAAATGATTTTGTTAACCTAAATATATAAATATTTGAACTACTAAATCACTACGAAATAATTTTAATCAAGTTAACAACTTTCTTCTCAGTGTGGGCAAGTATCTGCACAAATTGTATATTTTTATCAAAATTGTTTTGGTCGCTAATAAAACTATTATGTTCTTGTTCATTTTTTTACATAGTATTGACTAATACAGTGATATTAGAACAATTGACTATAATAATTAATCAATTTCTTATTGGTTAAAATTTAAATTTAGGTTTATTGTAGAAAAACAAAAAATAATTAATGTAATGACATTGCTTTATATATATATTGAAAAAACATTAATTTAAATAAACATATTTATTATAAGTAAATATTTATTTAGTATTATTCAAAGAAATAAGTAATAAGATTTAGTAAATTTTTTTTCAATGTGAATCAAAAAAATATTTTTAATCTATTTTCAGAGTTCTGATATTTTCTAGTGTTAGTGTTTTCAGACATTACTCGCACGATTCTGAATCTTTTTTTTTGTAATCTGAAGTGCCTTTCACTTTTGCGAGATCTCTCTAAAGACATCATTTTACGTCTGACTCTATAATTTTCGATAATCTTTCGTCAATTCAAATGTCTTCTTATGCAGTTTCTTTCTTACCTTTCGATAGTTTCGAGCCTTTTGCCGAGTTGCTCGAGCGACTCAGCGATTGCTACGAGCTGCTGTTTCTCGGCGGATGGTTTTCCATGAGTGCATAGCAAGCATTTGAACAAGCCGGCCAACGAAATCTCAATGGAACCCTGATCGTCGTCATTGTTACCCGCGCCGTTCTGTAAGAAGCCAAGCAAGGACTTCTGTTTGGCCTTACGCTTTGCCTCCTCTGCTTCTCGTTTCTCTTGTTCGAGTTCCTGAATCGCACGAATGATCATGATAAATACACGGAAACTTAGTCGCCGTGTGTTTCTTGTTAAGTTGTGAGGAATAAAATTAGTTAAACAGATTATATAATACCATATAATATTATACAATAGATAGTAATATTAATAAATCAAAGCAACGATCCACTAACGATTTGCTTTTAAGAAAAATATTTCATTACGAGGAATGAGATTTTAGTAATAAATAATCTTTTTTCTAAATTCATATTCATTTAGCTTTATATTTATATATTTAATTATATTTCAATTTTAATTACCTAATAAAATTAATAAATACATCAAACTTTATTTCTAATTTAATTTATATAATATATCCAATATCTTTACAATTTTATCTGAACTCTACAATTCTAATTGAACCAATTGCAAAACAATTGCAGGTCATTAAAATTAATTGAATTTTTAATCAAATTAATAAAATTTTTAAAACTTTTAATTTCTTATATTTTTTTCTCTGTAGAATCTTAATTTTATAGTGAGTCTCACTTTAAAAAATGAAATCTTAAAAACTGAAAATTCAAGTTTTTTTCAAGATTGGCTCTTATCACTTTAGAGTCCAGATTCCACTTCAAAAAAATTAGATAGTAATAAATTAAAATTTTCGACGCGCCTCAATCATAATTTTCTAACGGGTTAATTAAAAAGCATAAATAATATTCTAACATATGTATGTACAAAGCGAAAAACAGGAACATTCGAATCAGTATAAATCAATTGGAATTAGTAAAGTGAACGAGATTAATTACCACGTTGCTCTTCTTCGTTACAATTTCCCGCGTGCCCCAGAGATGTTGTTGAGATTGCAGAGTAAATATGATTAATAGCACGTACATCGAGGGCACTGCTAGGTAATAGATCAGACCGTGCAGCAGGCAATTGATTTCGTACGAGTGCAGGAGGCCCGCGATCATAAATTCGTCCAACATGAGGAACAGAAACTATGCACTTGGCGATATTACGCTCTCCTGCATGATGTTTATCGCGAATGCAACGATCACCGCGGTCATCACGATCACGTATATGGTGTTGATCGCGGCTGCTACCACCACCTGTTCTTAAAGACCATTAACCTTCATGTGCGTTAGTCGCTTTTCAATTCTGAGTTAAGCAAAACTAAAGCTGAAGCGTGACGTTTTTATAATGAAGCAAACGATTGGGGATTGATTCATCTAACGAGGAAATCTCGACGAGATCATCTACTTATCGAAATACAGCCTCATCTGGCTCGTGAATTGAAGATTATTAAAGCTGCTTTAAGTGCTTTACTAATAAAATTAAACGTGAGATAATAGATCTAATTTATTTGGTAAACAATATTAACTGGAAAATATAAATATTGAACTAAAAATTATAAGATTTAAGTAAAAATATTAAGATACTGATTCTTTTTCACTGAACATGGCCCTTCTTGTGTTAAAAAGTATTATTTTTGTAATAAACTTAGACTTTTAGTTGGCAACTGAGAAATTATTCTTACTTTGCATAGCAACTTATAATTTCGTGATGAAAATGAATTCGAAATACGTGTTTAATATTTTTCGTAACAGCGCTGATGTTTATATGAAAAAAAAGATCGAAGTGAGGATTCAAAAACCTGAACCTTCACCATTTCAAAGCCCCATTCACCAGAATTATACTCAGAATTATATTTATATAGTTACGACTCAGTGTCAAAGTAAAAAAATAAATTTAAAAAATGGAAAAAAAAGGATCGACACTGACGAACCTTCTTGGTCTTTTTCGTTTGGACCTCTCTGGTGCCCCAGGATACAACATTAAGATTGATGATGGAGTACAGTATGAGGAGCAAATACATAGACGGAATGGACAACAAGTATATGATGCCGGGCACGATGCACCAGAATTCTTGTGGATGTAGGCAGGCTGCTATGAAGAATGAGCTCGATAATGATATTAAGAAGATCGCCGAGGGCGAGCCTATACCGTCCTCGCCAAGCTGTAGGGCAGTACCTACGATTACCGCCATCATGATCATCGCGTACGCCGTCGACAGGATCTGGGCGCATAAAAGCTGAAAACCACTCACATTTAATTCCTTCCCGTCCTTTGAAAGCATCTTTGGAACGGGTTCGACTCAAGGAACACACAAAAGTTAACGAAACATTAAAATTATTTTATTTTGATTTTTAACGTCAATAGTGAATAGTGTTTTGTAATCAAGAGTCATTATTTTTATTTTTTCTTGGTATGTTCCTTGAAGAGTACAAAAGTTCGCAAATGCTATACAGAAAATGAATCGACGCTGCGTGAAATATATTATTATTATTATGATATATTATTATTATATATTATGCGATATTATAATTAAGAATTCTGGTTCTAATAAAAGCGAATTCCACGAGCAAAGGACGATCACAAAATATGCGATATAAAGCGGATATGCATGGACACTCGTACACAAACGCGATCAAAAGAGAAATACCTGTATGTTCGATTTGCACGTGAAACAGACGATCATGAAGAGCAAGATGGGAATGATGTTGTAGTAGAAACTGGTCCAGTTGTCGATTTTGAAAGCAGCTACGAAGGCACCCACCAACATGAGGAAGATCGTGCCGGGTCCCAAAATCGTACCACCTATTTTATTTAAAGCACAAAAATATTACAATATTACAATATTACAATATTACAATATTTATACAATATTTTAATCGATGAACTTTTTAATTAAAATTCGAAATATTTATATCCCAATATTTAAAATTATAATATATTCTAGATACATTATATGCATTACAACACAAAAATTAAAATATTCTAATATTTTTTAGATATTTTTTAATTAATAAAGACATATAAACATTTAATTTTATACAAATATTTAATTGTAATTTGATCTGATTTAATCAAATGAAATCTATTCAACATAGTGAAGAACGATATATAATTCAGAGAATGAATTGAGAGAAGTACTTGCCCATCAATAGAATTTGATACGAAATGTAAGGCAGTGAGATATTATCATTGATTTTGATTGTACGTTTCGCATCCATCAGTAGATCCATAATATTTGCAATGGTAGAGGGTACCCAACGACGTCGTTGATTGTAAAACTCGTTAAATCCTTCCGGTGCATGAGTATAAGCATCACTCGCTGCAGAATACTCCACCTGGAGTGTAATATAAAAAATAAGATAAATTTTAAAATATGAATAATTATATTTAATAAAATTATATATAATAAAAATGTTATGAAAACAAAATATAATAATAATAAATCAATTATAACGCAATGAATTAAATATAATATACGTTAGACGGGATGAAGTCATGTAGTGACGAGATCAGTGCATACCCTGTAGCCTCGTTGCAATAGCAACGTGCACAGCCAACGATCCTCTCCTTGATCGTACTGCACGTAGTGTCTCGCCTCGTCAGACTTGGTCGTGTATTTTTTCATCACGTTGTCGTCCATCAATGCCTTACCACGGAATAGCGAAAAGCATCCGGGACTGCAGAGCACGCAGCCGATCATGTGTTCGGTGGCTTTTTGCAGCCAGTGACCGATCGCGTATTCGAACATTTGATACCACACCATAGGACCTGGAATATTTGCGAAACATCTTGTTTATAATCGTTTATATTATTGCAATAGTTAATTTAATTAATTTTTTTGTTGGATCAATCATAGGCGTAAGAAAACTTAGACTGCGCAAATCCTATAAAGGTTGTCACTATGTTGATTTACAGTGCTCACAAAAATTTGCATATTCGAACCAATTCCTGAGGGCGCCACTTATTGACCTCCCCACTATTGTTCGAGATTCAGCGGCCTAGTTGCCGATCGCGCACGTGATGGCTGTGTTCCAAAATTGATTACCAGTACTGAAAATCTATAGTACATGTAACGTAAACTGTAGCATTTTCAGTGCTGGCAGTAAATTTGGAATACAACCGACAGATGCGTTCGGCAATGTAAATCTGAGATGTAAGTTAGCAGATGACTTTATCATGGATCATGTAATTCTCTTGCTCTTCGAACAATCCGAATGTCAAGAATTAATTTCGAACGAGCTACAATATTAAATACATACAGTATAGACACTTAGCGACTTTGATGTAGTTCCAGGTCACATGATTCGCCGCCATGTTGTGGATTAGAAAGGTGCTTATAAATTTGAGTTTTTATGAAGCTACAGAAATTTTTCTAAAAATAAAAAGACATAATTCGGTTGTGTCATGAAAATTGTTTATAACGAATATATTTTTAAATCAAATTATCTAATAATATAATGTTAACAAACTTATTATATAAAAATAATATTCACATTAATAATAATAATAATATTAAACAGTAATAAGTAAATTAAAAATAATAATTGATTAAATACTATATGAAAATTATAATTGAATAATTATGAAAAAATGTATGAAAAAATAATATATTGCATGAAAATTGTAATTAAATGTGAAGTTGTAATTTAATAATATATAATAAAAAATAAATCAATAAAATAAATTAAAATAATTCATTAAAGGACTCGGAGCCTTTATATGATATCTAATCATCGGATCTCACTTAGTTATATTTTTTTGAACAAGAATTTTAGATAGGAAATCATCATATAACAAAAGACTGATTTCCGAGATGATTTTTATAAAAAAATAAAAGAATGGACTTAATTTACAAAGTGACAGAGAGAATCGTTACCAGAAATATACTCTCTCGTTATACAAGCATTTTCCTCTTCCTGAATATTTCCTGTCATCTTTTCCCTTTCCTTCGAACTTTCTTACAATTGATGATTTTTTTCGTTACTTGTGTCTATATCAGTTTAAAATAAGTTGTTAAGAAACACGGAAGAACATGATACTTTTTATACCTTTTGAGTTCTGATCTTAATACTATTGTATATACTATTATACGCTGTAATTTTGATCATCTTCGTTGGTAGTAATATAGGTATTAATACAAATCTTGTGACATTTGAATTTACGTAAATTCTCAATAGTTTGAATTATTACATAGCAATACATCATCACGATTTCATGGACAAGTTACATCTGTAGTTTAAGAAGAAATCAAATAACCGTATTGCAAATTATCATCGCTAACTGATACTGTATAATAAAATGAGATTCACTCCTAAACTGACAAGTGTAAAACAAGAACCTATAACTTCTTGCGGTCATATCAAGATTTTCGAATTGCACATGTTGGTGCTTTAGGATTGAGGTTTTTATATTATATGCGATATATTAGATTTTTTTGGAATTTTTAGTATGTCATTGTTTTAATGTAGACGATAGTTTTAACATTGAAAATGACCTGATAAAAGATCGAAATGTCTGTATTTTAATTAGTTAAATATAATGTTTTGTAACTTATAACAATAGCGAAGAACATCTTGTGTTCCGACCCCTTTAACGGATTATTTTAATTTACTAGGTGTATAAGTTTAAATCCACTGTTTGCTAGGTGGCATTAGTGAGCGTACAAAGCTACCCTAGGCACACAACATACTTTTTTTTTGTGTTTGACATCTGTCAACATTAACCAGTGCACATCATCAGCAATTTCAAACAACAACATACATTTTTTCTTTCGTAATCATGTCTAGTTTTTTGTTGAAAAAAAAATCATATGCGGGAAGCTTTGCTTTTCTGTTTTAATTTGAAGAAATCGGCTGCCGAATCGCATCGAATGTGGAGGCCTATGGCAACAATACTTTATCGGAAACAACGTGCAGAGATTGATTTCGCCGGTTCAATGACAACAATTTTGACCTGAGTGACAAGAAGCGTGAAAATCGGTCCAGAAAGGTTGAGGACTGTCAATTGCAAGCTCTTTTGGATGAGAATCATATCCAATCGCAAAAAATGCTTGCCGAGCAATTGGGTGTTTCTCAAGCAGCCATTTCCATGCGGCTACATGCCATGGGGAAGGTTCAAAAGATCGGAAAATAGGTGCCGCATGAACTGAACGATAGGCAGATGGAGCGACGCCAAAACATATGCCAAATTCTGCTTGCCAGATAAAAAAGAAAGTCGTTCCTGCATCAGATTGTGATAGGCGATGAAAAGTGGATCTATTTTCCTAAACGCAAGAAATTTTGGGTTGATCCCGCCCAACCCCCTCCCGATCCCAATCAACATCTTCCTCAAGACCAAATCGCTTCGAACGGAAGACGATGCGTTTGGTGGGGTCAGGAGGGTGTCATCTATTATGAGTTGTTAAAACCTGGTGAAACTGTTAATGCTCACCGCTACCACCAACAATTGATCAAATTGCACCGTGCTCTGCGTAAAGAAAGGTCGCATTATCGGAAAAGACATGACAAGCTGATTTCCCTCCATGATAACGCACCATCGCACACGTCAACAATGGTCCAAAATTACTTGGAGACACTCAACTGGGAAGTG
>Ga0157363_1001718_pt1 | contig 18628 bp, 13 predicted proteins | sample AttsexASBM1_FD_111477 | JGI IMG/M metagenome (GOLD analysis project Ga0157363, IMG submission 111477) | Fungus gardens microbial communities from leaf cutter ant in Ribeirão Preto, State of São Paulo, Brazil - Atta sexdens ASBM1 | ecosystem: Host-associated > Fungi > Mycelium > Unclassified ... | reverse complement strand
CAGTGATGGTGCGCGATTGCGAGAAGGGCTGCTGGATAAAACCAATACGGCCTCAAGCGTCTGGGCAGACACGGCGTATCGCTCCAAAGCCAACGAAGACTTCATGGAAAAGCAGGGCTTTGTCTCGAAGGTTCACAGAAAAAAAGCCGCATCTCAAGCCCATGCCCCGCCATATCCAGCGGTCCAATGCATGGAAATCGGTGATCCGATCACGCGTCGAGCATGTCTTTGCGGATCAGAAATCACAGACAGGGTTGTTCGTCCGAACCATTGGCATCACCCGGGCCACCACCAGGATCGGGCTGGCCAATATCGTCTATAATATGCGCCGCTTTCTCTTCCTGGAGCGGATGAACGCGAGCGCGTAGTCCTCCAGCGGGGGACAACACCCGATCTGCTCAAAACGCAGACCGGATGCCATCGCAGAAACTGTCAATCAGTACGCCCAAAATCCAAAATCAGAACCAAGGCATATCAACAAACGGTTCTTCGATCCCTCCATCTCATTTCGAAAAAGAGAACTCTACCGCTCTTCAGTATTGGGAACAGAAAACTTATTCCAAGAAACGCTTTGAAGTGATATATTAGAATACTAATCTCGATTAGAGTAAAAAATTGTCTATTTCCGTCCTTTCACGTAGCGCCCTGTCTGATCTTTCTTTGTCTGAATGGCAAGGACAACCTACCGTTCAGCACTATACGACCTTGCTGCGCCTGATCGACGCTGCTGGCCCCTTACCGTTCTCTTTCGCTGAACCCGTCGTTCAGTGGGTTGTCGATGACAAGCCGGGCCAGATCACCTGGTACGGGACTGTCGAGCACCCGTTCCGGCCTCTGACGGACTATCCCCCGCTACAGCAAGACGCCCTGCTCAAAAACTTGACAGTCTGCCTGCAAAAGCTCCAGCGGGTCGCCAGCAGTCATCCGCAGAGCTACGCCACGCTTCTTGAAAAGGCGCTTTTTGTTCCGAACCTAAAAGCTGTTTTCACAGACGGAACCCAACTAATTTTGGCGCCGTGGGGCGCGCAGGATGCCACGCACCGGATTGATCCCACACTTCCCGATACCTTCTCCCGCACCCCTCTGGGGGCTCTGCTTGACCCCCCCTCAAAAAACCCGGACTTCCTGAATACCTCCGCACCCCAAAAGGGGGCAACAGCCTCTTATCCGGCGCAAAAAGCAGATCCTTTTTCCGGTACGACATCGGTCGGGACCTCTTTCGAGGCGCGACTTCACGACGAGTCTTCTATCGTTACAGCGCCCTTCCCGGCTTCTTCCGCACCACTCCCTTGGCTTCTGCCGTTGTGGATACGCATCATTCTGCATGTCCTGACATTTACGGCATTTTTTGCTCTGGCTTTCTGGGCAGTTCTGGCATTCGCGAGTCACTCGAAACTCATCACCATGTTCGGTCATGTCATGTTTGGAACGCATCTATGAGCCGCCAATTCCTGGGAAAAACCACTGGACATGACGTCGTCGCGCTCATGGCACAGGGCCAGCGGGTCATTGAATACTGGCCTGATTTCTGCCGCCTGCTCACTCAGCATTTTGGAGTTGAGGGCACGTCGCTGCTTGCAGAACCAGCTTTTCACGACAATGGCAGCATTGATTGGTACGGCGAAACTGGAACTCCAATTCCACAGGACGAATTGCTCGCACAATACGAGGCCATTAAGACAAAAATAGAAGCGCTGGGAGCACACCCGGAGAAAGCCACCACGGACACGGACAGAACTTTCCTCAGTCTCTTGCCCTTTGCAATCCAGATTCCAAGCCCAGACTATCTGCGATCCGGCCCGAATGGTCCTGTGCTGATTGGCTGGGGCCATCAGCCCGTGACCACCCGAATCGAACAGGTCGATCTGAAAGGCTTTGGCAAGCGCCCGCCTCCACGTCCGAAGGCCGATCCTCCGGCCTCTGAAACCAAGACGGCAGCCCAGCCTCCGGTAACCATCTTGCCTCCCCCCCCAGAACCGCCCGTAATGCGCCTCTGGGGGCCATGGCAAAGCTGGCTTCAACTGTTCGCCAAGCTCGCCGGACTGGCATGCATTCTGTGGCTCTTATCCCGTCTGGGTGGATGGATTGGTTCTTGGATCTGTCATTATCCAAACTTTCCGCTCTGGATCACTCTGCCACTCGTCCTGCTTATTGGCCTGCTGCTTCTCCTGCTCCTTCCCTGGCGCACTTGGTCGGACTTCCGGCGCGTTGGCCGTGTCGGGGCACAGACAGGAATTTTGCAGATCGTTCTGGCCTGGGACGACCTCAATGACCTCGATCTCCATGTCCTATGTCCCGATGGTGGACGTATTTATTTTGGTAACCGGAGCCATGGAGGAGGAATGCTTGACCACGATGCAAATGCCAGAACGACCGGAGCCGTGGCACCTACCAAGCGAGCCGTTGAAAACATTGTCTGGCAGGGAGCACCTCCTCCCGGTCTCTACACGGTAGAAGTCGATCCTTTCTCGATGCCCATTCGCCCGCACACTCGCTTCCGTCTGACGGTACGCCATAACGGGCACGTGCTTGTGGCCAGACAGGGCATCGTATCGCAGACACGGGGCACGCTGTCGGTCTGCCAGTTCCGTATTTCGTCCTGATGCCCATTCTCGATCAAACCGGACCGCTGAATACCGTTGGCCATACGGCTTTTCTGGCTGCCCTCACTCAGAAATTCGGGCCAGATCATGCAGCGCTATTCGCAGTACCCACCCCTCACCCTCCCAACCAGACACTCTGGATCAAAGAGGGGCAAAACATCGTGCCGTTCAGGGATCTGCCTGAAACAACACGTCTGGAAGTCCTCCGCTATGTTGGAACCGCACTGTCCGACATCCGCCGCATGTCGCAGGTTGAAGAGGGAGATCTCAGAAGGCTCTTTCCCCAAGCACGGCGCATTCCGTCATTCGATTGTATTTATGTCGTCGATAGCCGCCCGGTTCTCAGTCAATGGGGCCTTGCAACAACACAGATCGATCCCCTCGCTGCCTATGACGATGGCCAGTTTCCGCTCATCCAGCAGACCCGACTTCCCACGCATCCTTCTTTATTGGTTTCGGGTCTGGCAGGTGCGCTACTGGGGCTTTGTCTGGCCTGTATCCTGACCTGGTTCAGTGCAACGACGCCTTATTGTGCCAGCGTGCCCCATCCTGCGGCATCAGAGCATATCGCAGTTAACGAACTGCCGCAGGGCGCGTGGGAGCAGCACGACCTTTCGGTTATGAAGGGGTGCTGGTTCCGTATCAGCAACATGAAGACCGAGAATATCCAGTCCAGTGCGGTTCAAAGTGTTGCAAAATGGACGTTCTGCTTTTCGGAAGACGGCTCACGTGGGCAGCAGCACCTAACCTATACGGATGGCAGCATGTGCACGGGCCCGATCTCCGCTGCTTTCGAAGACGATACACTCGCCGTAAAAGCCGAACGCTGTTACACGGCCCCCCATACCTTTCTGGTCCGCACAATTTTTCGCTGTACGCGCGGGCCGGAAGGACAGGCAATTTGTCCCGGTCATGATGCGGACCCTGCCGTTCCCGACTATACTGATCATAAGCATAAAATTGCTACCGGCGTTTTTCAGCGAGAGGCACCCTGATGAGTGCGCCTCTGATCCTGTGCCGGGACGCACGACCGGCCGATGCTCTTTTCGCGCGTCAGATTCATGATGCCGTTCTGCTCAGGCTTGGGGCTGCACATGCTGCCCTCTTCTCCTTACCACAATCCGATGTCTCGGCCACCGGCACGGAATGGATGACGACCGGCACACAGGCAATTGCCGCCGAAGAGCTACCGACCACAACACGAGAAGCCCTCTATGCCCATGCCGGGTCTATTCTCGCGGACCTCCGGCGGGTCGCCCAGAGCGAACCAGGTATTCTCCGCACCTATGCAGACCGTCTGCGCTCCTTTCCGGATCATGGCAGTCTGTTTGTGGTCGACGGTCGGCCCGTTCTAGCCCGATGGGGACAGACGCCCTATACGCCAACCTGGGTGTCTCGGTTCGATGATTTCCGTCCCCCCCAAGCAGCACGCGTTTTATTTCCGGCTTCCCCTAACCTTCTGATCACGGCTTTGGTGGCCATTCTCTTCGGCCTGATCGCTGCTGCGATCCTGATCTGGACACTCCCCCAAAACGGACAATGCCTTCTCGCAGACAATATTGCACGCTGGAAGCACCATGATCCAACCGTTATGGCAGGCTGCTGGGAGCGCGCGAACAACATGAGTGCAGCCAGTAACGACGTTCTGACACCGAGTGATTATAAACTCTGGGAAGTCTGCATGAAGCCGGACGGACAGAACGGATCACTCCGGCTGGAACTCGCCAACCAGGCCCCCTGTACCGCAAAAGCGACCTCCCATTTCGACGGCGACAAGACCGTTCTTGAGACCGAAGCCTGTCAGCTTCCATCTCTGATCTATCTGCCGCGCACCCTGACCTGTCATCAACACGACAGCGGACATATCGCGTGCATCATTCATGTTGATGCTCCTCTGAGCGAACTGCCAGCGGGGTATCATCAGGCCCATGAGGGATTGCTTGAGCGGATCAAACCGGAGTAAATCAATGACATATTCCGCAATAAACCTCCCGGAGCCGTTCTGATGTCTGGCAACCTGATTTCCCTGATTCCGAACAGCCTGATCCAGTTTGAAACACACGATCTGGATGCGAAAGGCTGGGGCAACGGCCGCGTCAGTTTCTGGGAAGAACCCTCTGAGCATAATGCCAGCTCCGATGCGACAGATGCTCCCGAGTTTACACTGCGCATGCTCGAACGTGATCCCGATACGGGAGACATGGTCTTTTTCAGCAAAGGTCGACTTCATAAGGTGCCCGATGACTGCGGCTATGCGATCGGACGCAAAGACGTCTTTGAAATGTTTGAAAACCAGTGGGTGCCACTTCCATTTCTGGCTATCATCGGCGACGGTGACAGAGAGAGTTTTCGCCCGGGGCCATCAAACTGGGTGCGCGGCCGCCTGCGGCGCACGGAAGACCCCGATACCCCCGAGGGGGAGAAAATTTTTCTGAACATTGCCTTCGATACGACACTGGCCTCGTCTGACGAAAACAGCTCCTATCTGGCACCAACGGCCGAGGACGAAAGCCGGGAACAGCGATATGCCTTTGTTTCGGAACCGCACAATATAAGCTGGCTTCTCGACAGTGACTGGCTCAAGGACTGGATTAGCGAACTATATCGCGTTACGCAAAGTGCCATTCCAAAACGCCGCCGCCCACGAACCGACGATGAAGACGAACAGCTTCCGGTTCTCAAATTCCAGGCCATTTATCAGACCTTTCTGAAATTCCTGTCTGAAGCGACACCGCCACTCCCCGACGTCCGGCTCCTGAGCATCAAGGATCAGAAACCCGTTGATGTCGATCTTGTTCTCGATCTTGGAAATTTCCGGAGCTGCGGTATTCTGATCGAAGAACATCCCGGAGAAGGGCGCCGCGAAGCAGACAGCTACGTTCTTGAACTCCGTGATCTCGCCTCGCCGGACCTCACCTACAGCGACCCGTTTTCGAGCCGGATCGAATTTGGGCGTGCCCTGTTCGGATACGACATCTATTCTCGCCGATCGGGCCGTCCCCATGCTTTTTCATGGCCAAGCCCTGTCCGGACCGGTCTGGAAGCAGAACGAATGATGGGCGCCCGGATCGGTACTGAGGGTCTGTCCGGACTTGCCACGCCGAAACGTTATCTGTGGGACACCCGTCCGTCCGATCAGGGGTGGCGTTTCAACAATGGCAAGGGCGCAACAGGACAGATCTCGGACCCACCGGTTAATGGGCCGTTCCGCCGAATGCTCGCCGAAACACTCGAAAAAGGTCGCTATCGCGCCGCACCTGAAGATCGAAAGGCTGTCAACCCCATCGGCCCGGGTGTCATGTCCCGTAGCCTGCTGTTTGTTCTGATGCTGAACGAGATTCTGGTTCAAGCTATGGCCTACATGAACGCACCGGGGTTCCGCTCCCGCCGCCGCGACAGTGGCCGGGCGCGTCGCCTGCGCTCTGTCATGCTTACGATGCCGCCGGGAATGCCTGTCGCAGAACAGAGAGTCTTTCGTATTCGCGCCGAAGCCGCGATCTCGTTTGCCTGGAAAGCCGCCCAGCAGTCTGGTCCGCAACCTGCTCTTCGGGCAGGACTGGACGAAGCCACAGCAACCCAGATTGTATGGCTCCACAACGAAGTCACTCAAAGATTGGGCGGCCATGTCGAAGCCCTGTTCGAACTGTACGGCCAACCCACGGCCGAAGGCGAAAAACCGGCTATTCGCGTTGCCAGCATCGACATTGGCGGCGGCACCACAGACCTGATGATCACGACCTACACACTTGAAGGCGGGGATGCCCTCTCCCCTCGGCAGGAGTTCCGCGAAAGCTTCAATATCGCTGGCGACAACCTGCTGGAACGTGTGATCGCAACTGTGGTGATCCCACCACTTGAAGCCGCCCTGACCAAAGCGGGCGTCCCGTTGGCGGACCAGCTCCTGAACCGCGCCCTGAGCAAAGACCATGGCAATCAGGACGAAAAAGACCGGCACCGTCGCAAGCTGTTCGTCTCGACGGTTCTAGAACCGGCGGCTTTGCATGCGCTTGAACTGTATGAACAGATTGATAACTGGCAGCAGGGACCGTTGGGGAGTTTTCCTCTCGGAGACGAGACCCTGCGCAAGGCCGATGCCGACCAGCGCACGCGTTGCGTTGCCTTTCTACACGAACAGATTGCCGCCCATCTGCAAGACCAGACCACATCTTTTGAGGCGAAATCATTCGATCCGTTCAGCATTGAAATTCAGGTCGATACCGAAACCATAGACCGCGCCATCCGCAGCACCCTGGAGACCATCATTTCCAGCCTGACCGAAAGTGTCTGGGCCTATAACTGTGATGTACTGCTCCTATCGGGCCGCCCGTCCAAACTGCGCCGGGTACGCAGTCTCATTACGGGGGCCATGCCCGTAGCGCCTCACCGCATTATTGCCATGCATGACTATACCGTCGGAAAACATTACCCATTTTCAGACTCGCTCAACCGAATCAACGATCCAAAAACTACCGTCGTCGTCGGGGCGGCCCTGTGCGTTCAGGCTGAAGGCAAGCTCCAGAACTTCGTACTTCGTACCAAGAGCCTCGCGATGCGCTCGACCGCCCGCTTCATTGGCAAGATGGACAAGTCGAGCGAAATCCGAAACGTCAATATGCTGCTGGAAAATGTTGATCTTGGCGGCCCTCCCGCCGGGGATGAGGTTGGGTTCTGCCTGAAGGATTTTGGCGGTTCTACCATGATCGGCTTTCGGCAGCTTCCCCTCGAGCGCTGGACCACAAGCGCGCTCTACTGCGTGGAATTCGACCTGAGCCAACAGAAACACCTCGCCGAATGCGCCATGCCTCTGACCGTTACTCTGGAACGCAAGTTCATTGAAGACGACGAAGATGAAAGCGGTGATTTTTCCAATCGCGAGATGTTTGAAATTACCCGCATTACAGACGCCAACGACGAGGATCACAGTCTGAGCCTTGTTAAACTGCGCCTTCAAACGACCCTGACACCCGAAGGTCACTGGCGTGATACCGGCTGTCTGATTCTGAAATGAGTATGCCTGTGACCCTCGCTTCCCAAACCCGCACCCTTGCCTCTCTGGCGACCACATGTGCCGACTGGGTGCAGCACCATGCTGCGGGAGCAAGCCCTTCCTGTCGTGCCGCCCTGCGCCGCGAACGCCGTCTGGCGCACCGGCTTCAGGCTGCGGCCTCCCGCCCCGCCGCTGTCGCAGTTTACGGGGCGTCCCAGGCTGGAAAATCCTATCTGATGTCGAGCCTCTCCAGTCCTGCAGAGGGACCGCTGCTTATCCGCTACGGTCAGCATACGCTCGACTTCCTGATGGACATGAACCCACCCGGGGGCGATGAGTCGTCTGGACTGGTTTCGCGCTTTACCCTCAATCCTCCAGCCGCACCGGCCAACGCTCCCCCCATTCCCGTCCGCCTGCTCTCGGTGACAGACATCATCCGGATCGACGGTAATACGTTCCTGTCAGATTTCAAACTGATCGGCATCAAGCCAAGGGAATGGCGCGAGACGTCACAAATGCTGGAAACCCTTCCCCGGTCTGCTGGCGGGGGTATTTTCACCATTGATGACATCGAAGTTCTGGAGGAATACTTCACTCGGAAGTTCGGAGACCGCATCTGGCTGTCGGCCCTAGGCGAACCCTACTGGGATTGGCTTGCCGCCGCTGCGCCAGAGCTTCCTTTACAGGCCTTGATAACCGCCCTGTCTCCGCTGTGGGGGCAGACACCCGAGCTGACCACCTATGCCACCGAGCTGGTTTCGGCCCTGCTTTCGCTTGGCCAGGTCAATCTCGCCTTCTGCGACGTTGAGGCGCTGGTCCCGCGTTCAGACAGCATTCTGAACGTCTCCACGCTGTTTCGCCCTCCCATGGGCATGGCCCCTTTGCGGCTAGTCGGTGAAAATGGCTCCACCGTCACGCTGCCACGCAACATCGTCTCGGCCATCGTTTCCGAACTCGTCGTTCCCATGGCTCAGAGCCGCTGGGAGTTTGTGAAAACGACTGATCTGCTCGACTTTCCCGGAGCCCGGTCCCGCCTGGAAATCCGCGAACTATCGGATGTCGCAGGGGTCTGCGGAAAACTGTTCCTGCGCGGCAAGGTCGATTACCTGTTCGAGCTGTATCAGGCCGATATGGAAGTCACGTCCACCCTACTGTGCGTGGCGGATTCAGCTCAGGAGGTGACCGGGCTTCCCGCCATGATCGAGGGGTGGATCAACGACACGATCGGCAAAACGCCCCGAGAACGTAAAAATCAGGCTGATGCGCTGTTCGTGATCCTGACGAAATTCGACCGGCAGTTCGAGGAAAAGGGCGGGGCAGACGAAAACAGCAGCGATGTCTGGGACAAGCGTCTCGAAGCATCCCTCATCAATTTTTTCGATGCCCCCTGGGTAACGGAATGGAAGCCCGGCCAACCGTTCAATAATGTCCAGTGGCTGCGCGCTTCAACTGTTGGGAGCCTGTATCGCCGCGACGCCCAGAAACGCGAAACCGAAATGCTTCCCGAAAATCACCTGCGGGTTGAGAGGCGCCGCAACTCGTATCTGGCCAGCACGACTGTGGATCGGCATATCCAGCATGCCCCCCGCGCGTTCGATGAGGCGATCCGGCCAAATGACGGTGGCGTCAGCTATCTGGCCGAGCGGCTGAAATCGGTTTGCGAAAGCAAAACCAAGAACGAACAGCTCGCCGCCCGCCTCAAGGCCTGCACCAGCAATCTTCTGTCCCTCATGCGGCCTTTCTATCACGATCCGGCCGGAATAGAGTCCGGCGCAGAAGCCCGCAGAGCCGCGTCTGAAATCGCACAGGCCTTGCTGAGCCTGCACCGCAATCGTCTGTTCGGAGCATTCCTGCTGCGACTGGAACTGGATCGCTCTGCAATCATCGAACAGTGGCGCGATTTCAGCAGCACGATCCATCATACCCCGCCGCCCGTGCCCGTAGATGATCTGCTGGGGGACATCCTGGGCGATGCGATCCCAGTTTCCGCCCCTCAGGAAGACCAGCATGACCGGTTCGCCAGCCTGATTATCGAACATTGGATCAACGACCGCCTGTTGAGCCTACTGGCGCATCCCGAACAGCTTGCGGTCTTCAATCTGGACCTGTCTGTTGCCCGGCAGTTCATTGATCGCCTTCAGAAACTAGCCGAAACCCTGAACCTGCGCGAGGCGATCGCACAAAGGCTGCGCCTTCAGTGCAACCATGTCAGCACGCTGAACCAGTCCGGTGAAAAACAGGCGCTCATCTGTGCGGAGTTGATCGGCCGATTCGTAACCTATCTCGGTTATGCCAATCTGGCGTCGGAGGCCCGCCCCCGTCAACGTAACAGCGACATCGCCATTTTCAGCGCTCCACCCACACCCCGTAACTATCCGGTCCTGAGCGAACAACCTTCCGTCTATCTCGATACCTTCTTTCGTGACTGGGTACTCGCTCTGCGCTCCCGTTTCGAAGAGGGTGGCCCACAGTTTGATGTGGATGCCAATCATGCCCTTGAAGCGCTGCTTTCCAGACTTGAGACCTCACCGCTATGAACACTGAACTGCACGTTTCTGCTAGCCACGAAGTTGAGGAAGCCATCCTTCACCTCCCCGGCCGGGCCGCGGATGCCAGCCGGGAGCACGTGACGATCCGTGCGCCGGATTATTTTCCTGAAAGTCGGGCTACAGGCCGTCTCGAAGCCCAGGGGGCAGATCTTCTGGTGCATATCCCCCGGGAATTCGCGACCATGTTCGAGGCCAATGCGAGCTATCAGCTGGAAATCCCTGAACTCCAAATCGTCGGCGATGTCTTCGACTGGCCTGTACTGCGCGCCCGTCCCATCGTAGTCGAACCTCGTCCCGTCATACTTCCAAAAAAAATTACGACGAAACCCACTTCGGAAGAGGATGAAATGATCCATTCCGAAATACCCGTCGGGCCGCCTGAAAAAAAGACCGAACGCAAACACCTCGTTCCTGTTCTGGGTGGGGGGGTGATCGGGCTAGGCATTCTGGGATTTCTGGCATTTTATCTTCTGCATCACCCCATCCTCCCCGGCCAGGATAAGGTCGCCTCTTCTCGCAGTCCGATCGCCGCGCCCCTGAATGCGACCGCACCGGACAGCGACCCCTTCGCCAACAAATCCGTGCCCGATGTGATCCGAGAGGCAGGAACAGCCGTCCAAATCAGGCAAGAAGGTGAAACCCGCCTGAAAAACGGCAAGACGGATGATGGTGTCCTGCTACTGGAAGCCGCCGCAGATCGCGGAGATACTCCTGCCATGAACCATCTGGGACATCTTTACGATCCGACGACCTTCGATCCGAAAGGGCCTATCCCCAGCCCGGATGTGCGTGAATCCGCCCATTATTATCAATCGGCCGCCAAGGCCGGCGACACGAGCAGCGCACAGGACCGTGCCCGCCTCCATACCGCCCTGCAGCAGCAATCTGCCAACGACGACATGACAGCCCAGCTTGCCCTGAAGGATTTTTGGCCATGATCCCGGACGTTCGCCAGATCGCTAGAGCCACTCTATGCAGCCTTTCGCTGCTTGGACTGGCAACCGCCGTACACGCCGCCACCCCGCTCTTGCAGCCGGGGAAACACACGCTCTATCAGCGGATCATTACCCGCCCCGGCGCATCTCTCTTCAGTGATGCGAGTGGAAAAGACGCAAAACCACTGCCGGGCTTCGAAGTCTTCTATGTATTCGGTCGCGCTCAGGGACGCGTTCAGATCGGAAGTTCGGCCCAGGGCCCGGTTCAGGGATGGATTGATGATAACCACACAATCCCCTGGGCACACACCATGGTGGCAACCTTCACAAATCCTGCGGGCCGCAACCGCGCGCTTTTCCTCGACACAGCTCAACACGAGGAAGATCTCCTGTCCGCTGCGGACTCTGCGGCGCGCGTCGATGCTCTGACCAAGGGTGTTCAGGCTGGTCATTCAGCGCCGGTCGTCGCTATGGAACCGGAAAATTTCGTCGATCCGTCCAAGAATTTCTATTTGCTTCCCGTGCTGGATGCCACGCAGATCGAGCGGGACAGTGGTCCGGCAATCAGAATGCTACATGTCATTTCCGCCTCCACGACTACGGGCAATACCGCCCGGACAGCATCGCCAGAGACCCTGAAGCAGTTCAAGGCCGGGTTGGTCTTCGTCATCGACACAACAGCCAGCATGCAGCCTTATATCGACCAGACGCGAGCTGCGATTTCCAGCATCATTCATTCCGTCCAGAATACGGCGGTCTCGCAGAATTTTCGCTTCGGCCTCGTCGCCTACCGCGACAGTCTCGCAGACACGCCTGGGCTGGAATACGCGACAAAACTCTACGCGTCGCCAGATTTTTCCCAGTCTCTGGATGCAATCCTTCCGGCCATTTCCACGGTTCACGACGCCAGCGTGTCCTCCAGCAGTTTTGATGAAGATGCGATTGCCGGTGTAAAAACCGCAGTCGATCAGGTTCCATGGCAGACGTTCAACGGCCGTTATATCGTTCTCATCACCGATGCCGGGGCACGAAGCAATGACGACCCCCATAGCCTGACGCATCTCAACATCGAGGATATGAACCACCTTGCCGCGTCAAAAGGCATTGCCTTGTTTGTCATTCATCTGCTGACCCCAGCAGGGAATGCGGCGAATGATCACGGCAAAGCCGCAACGCAGTATCGAAATCTTTCGAAGTTCAACAATGCTGGCAGCCTGTATTATCCTGTCCCGGGAGGTAGCCCGGACGCGTTCCGGCCTGTTATCCAGACCATGTCTACCTCCATGCTCCAGCAAGTGGCGGACATGACCGGCCGCCCCGTCGCCGGACTAACCCCGCAGGATGCGAAAGTCGATACGAAACTCTCAGTCGTCAGTCAGGCCATGCGTCTGGCCTATCTTGGCGACACACAGCACACAGCCGCACCGGATATTATCAACGCGTTCACCTCCGATCGTGATCCAGCCGATACGCTGCATAGAACCCTGAACATCCGTGTGCTCCTGACACGCAACCAGCTCTCCGATCTCGCCAACGCCCTTCAGCATATTCTGGATGCCGGGCTAGCCGGTCGAACCGCACCGGAAAATTTCTTCACCCAGCTTCAATCTGCCTTTGCGGCTTCGGCCCGTGATCCAAATGCTTTCTCGCATATCGACACGATCGGCCCGCTGCTTGGCGAATATCTGGATGGCCTGCCGTATAAGTCCGACGTAACATCTATCACACAGGAATCATGGCTCGCCATGGGCGCCGTCGGACAGCGTACCATCCTAAACAATATCGCAAGTCGTCTGCGTCTTTATCAGGAATATGAGTCCGACCCGTCATTGTGGGGGCAGATCGGGCAGTCTCACGATGATGGAGAGCGCGTCTATCCGGTACCCCTGGAAGCGTTACCTTGAACCCCGACCAATCCCTGCTCTTTGCAGAAAACCTATCCTGGCAGGCACCGGGGCAAAATTTCACGCTTGAAGTACCTCATTTTCGCCTGAACCCAGGCGACCGTTATGCGGTCGTAGGGCCATCGGGCTGTGGCAAAAGCTCGCTTTTGGGGCTGCTCTCCCTTTCACTTCGTCCAGACCGTGTCGAGGTGCTGGACATTATGGGCAGTCCCACGGCATCCCTCTGGCGCGTACCCGGACAGGGGCGTCTGACCGCCCTCAGGGCGCGACATATCGGGTTCGTTCCGCAGATGAGCGCATTGCTGCCCTTCCTGAACGTCGAAGCCAACATTCATCTACCACTGGATGTTATGAACATTAAAAATCCTCATCACATCAACGATCTTATCGAATGTCTGGGCCTTGTCTCCCTACGGACAAACAGACCCGCTGCACTGTCGGTCGGGCAGCGCCAGCGTGTCGCCATTGCCCGCGCACTTTCGCATCAGCCTGATATCATTCTTGCCGACGAACCTACTGCGTCCCTGCATCCAGAACAGGCAACACATGTCATGACACTCCTGCATCAGCAGGCTGAACGGCACGCAGCTGTTGTTATGGTGACGCACGACGCCGAACGCGCGGCGGCAGCCGGGTTCACGCTGCTTCCAGTCTCGATGAACGGTTCTACGACCCAGATCGCTACAGCATGACAGACCGGCGCTTCATATTTCATGACATTCGTCTGGCGGCCCGTCTGGCCTGGTACGATCTTCTATCCGAAAAAATTCTGGCACTGTGCCTTATCATCGGTCTGGCAGCGACGGCAGCCCCCCTGATTATCCTGTCAGGCCTGCGAGGCGGACTTGTTGAAGGATTGAGAACCGTCCTTCTGGAAGACCCGCATGTGCGTGAGATTTCCAGCGCCAGCAACCGGGATTTTACAGCAGGCTGGCTGGATAGGCTGCGAAAAGAGCCGGATGTCGTTTTTGTCATGCCCCGAACACGCACTCTTGCGGCCAGTGTTCTGCTCGTTCCGCCCGGCCGCCCCTTTGCGGGTCGACGCATCGAACTGATCCCGTCCCACGCGGATGATCCCCTGACCACACCCGCGACGATGCCCGCAGACGAAAGCACCATCCTGCTTTCCGCAAGTGCCGCCGCCTCTCTGCATATTCAGGCGGGTGATCTCCTCGAACTGCATGTCACCCGTCTAGGCCTCGGCCCGGAAACAGTTCGGATTCCCCTGCATGTTCAGGCGATTACCCCGCAACGAGCCCTTAACCGGGATGCAGCTTTCGTATCGCTGCGTCTGGCTCAGACCGTAGAACTATATCGAGAGCACTCTCTTTCATGGTCCGATGCTTGGGCACAGGCGGCCACGCCAGCCCCGTCCTATCCCGGCTTCCGTCTCTATACCCGGCAGATCAACACCATCCCCGCCCTTGACACCAGATTGCGTGCAGCAGGCGTGGATATCTCGGATCGGGCGCAGGATGTCTCGGACCTTCTTCTTCTGGACCAGCGATTGACCGTGCTGTTCCGGCTGACAGCCCTGCTTGGAGTGACCGGTTTTTTCGCCAGTCTCACCGCCGCGCTATGGGCCAATGTGGAACGCAAACAACTTTCTCTCGCAACCCTGCGCTTTCTCGGCGTACAGCGTCTAACGATTTTTCCCGTCATTCAGGCACAAATTCTCGCGCTGACCGGTATTTTTCTGGCTCTGACAGGTGCGCTGATCGTAGGCAGCGCCATCAATCATGTCTTTGCAGAGACCCTGCCGCCCGGACATACGCTGTGCAGAATCGGGGCTGGTCTGTGGCTTGAAACCTGCCTCACAACCGCTCTGGGAGCTTTTCTGGCCGCCCTGGCCGCCGCCCGAAGCCTTCGCCGCATTGATCCCTGGGAGGGAGTCAGCACACCATGAAAACCCATCACACAGCCCTGCTTCTGCTGGGTTTCGCACCCGTGTTGTCTCTACAAACGGCTGCCGCACAGAGTTGGGACAAAAAATTCGTCGACCCACATCCCCTGCCGGATGATCTGGTTCTGCCTATGCCCTGCGGTGGCGCAATGACGTTCCGTCCCGTTGACGTTCCGACAGGAGACAATCTACTCGATGACGATGCCATTATTCTGGGCAGAAGCGATCCACAGGATGGCTACAACGAGTTTATGCGCCACGCCTATGTGGCTGCCCCTTTCGCCGTCAGCCAGCATCCGGAATTGCGCCGGTACTATCTCGGCAAATATGATGTAACCCAAAATCAGGCTGAAAGCCTGAGTGGAACCTGCGCGCCCCCTACCCTGGATGGACAGCATCCCAAGACGCATATTTCGTGGGATGAGGCCATTACCTTCTCCACGAAATATTCAACGTGGCTTCACACCCAAAAGATTCCGCTGCCAAACCATGACGGAGCAACCAGCTTTGTGCGTCTACCCACCGACGACGAATGGTCTTATGCCGCCCGTGGCGGCATGCATGTCAGCCCGACCGATTTCATGGCTCCCACATGGCCCATGCCGGAAGGTGCAGACCAGTATATCGCAGCAGGGCCAGACCTTGGCGGCATGCAGCGCGTCGGGCAGATGAAACCAAACCCGCTGGGTCTGTATGATATGCTTGGGGAAGCCAGCCAGATGATGCTGGAGCCGTACCGCCTCAACCGCGTTGGCCGCCTTCAGGGTCTGGCTGGCGGAATTCTGGTCTGCGGTGGAAATTACCTGTCCAACCCCGATGAGATTACGACCAATTCACGCGCCGAAGTTCCGCTTTATAGCCCGCAGACGGGTGAACCAACCCGATTGCCTGAAATGGGATTCCGCCTTGTTCTGGCGACAGATGCTATCGGCTCCCTTCACGGAACGGAACAGGCCCAGAACGCTTTCAACACCCTGATGAACAAAACCCTGCCTGCAAGTGCAGACGCCCAGACCGCGCTTGCAGGCCTTCAGAAAAACACGACTGACCCGGCCACACTCAACGGTCTGAAGCTGATCCAGACCGCCATGGCCAGCGACTCCCGTGCCCGTTTCGATGCAGATCGTCAGGCGCTGGCCGCACAAATTCAGGCACTAGTTGCCCTGGCAGCGGATATCTGGGAGGTCGACCATGCCATACAGCTTATTCAGAAATCGGCCGATATTCTGAAGTCGCAACCAACGCCTCTGACACCGGCCCAGACCGCACAAATCGCAAATCACCTTCAGGCCAGACAGACGGAGCTTGGAGGCGCCATCAATGGTTACATCAGTCTTCTTCAGGCCGTAACGAACAGTCAGGCCCTGCCCGATCTCTCCGCCATCACAGCACAGCAGGCAGATGCTATCAAAGCACTTCAGGATGATCGGGCAATACAGTTCCTGATGGTTACTGCTCAGAACATTCAAAGCAGTCATTCCGGAAAACTCCCTACAGGGCAGACTATAAAATCGCAGATCGAAGCAATTCATTAATTCTTTTCGTGTAAATTTTCACTTCCCAAGAGAATGCTTTTTTCTTATTCACAATGAAACATTATGTAAAAAGGTTGCTCCGTGTCACTTTCGCCCTTTCGTATCTCCGCTGCTTCTGTTGCTATGTGCGTGTTTGTTTCCGGATGCGCTCCTTCTTATGATTCCTCACTCACACCGGAACAGAACCGTCTGCGCCAACGCTCTGCCCAGCAGAACAATATGATTGGAGAGGGCGCCGCAGTGCTCGGTGGCCTTGCTGCTCTTGGTGTTGGCCTGGGAACGGGAAGTGTCAAAAATGCAGCCCTCGCCGGTGCAGCCGGCGCTCTAGTTGGCGGGGCTGTAGGCGCACTTGTTGCTAATCGTGCCCAAGCTCAAGAGCTGAGCGAAGATCAGGTTAAATCGCAGATCGCCACCGAACAAAAAAATATTGCACAAACTCAGACTGACATTCAGGATGCACAGAAAGAACTTCTGGAAACGCAGAACAATCTGAAACAGCTCCGTCAACAGCTAGCTCAGGGACAGATTTCTGCTGAAGCCTATCAAGCCAAGATTGCCGGTTATCAGAAAGATGTGCAGGCTCTGCAAAATCTTGCCAGTATGCGGCAGAAGCAGGCAGACAGTATGAAGTTGATTGCCGATGCACACGGAAATTCTAGTGCAGCCCTTGCCTCCCAGCAGAGCGCGGCTCAGTCAAAGCAGCTCGCAGAAGTTGCGTCCATTATGGCTCAGGACGTCGGACAGGCTGAACCAATGCCTGCCGCCAAAGCCTGAATTTTCATTCTCCAAAGGGCTGCCTCGTGATGTCGCATCGGAAATTTACGATTCTTCCCCTTTTTGGCGCACTCTGTTTGAGTGCGTGCTCTGCCCAGCAATGTGACCCGACCACCGCCAATCTTTTCTCAGGTATCGGATGTTCGGTCGGGAATGGCTACCAGCAGCGAAACCAGCAACTGCAAACAGCACGTGATGCCTGGCATGAGCGCGCGCAAGCGACCGCTAACGAGAGCGCGGCCCTCAACCAGTCCTTAGCGGAGACACAGAAAAGCGTTGCTCAAACACGAACTGAGCTACAAGCTATGAACAGTCGCATCGGTGGATACAGGAAGCGTTTAGCCAAAGCTTCCAGTTCGAAATCCTCTGCCTATCTTGCCGCACAGAAGAGTCTTGCAAATCTGGAACAGATTAAAAACCAGGCTGCTGCCAATCCGACAGCAGAACAACTTGCCCGGGTTAAGGCCGCCGAGCAGGAAACACAGGATGCTGTTGATCTTGTCGCCACACGCTAGGTATTTAATTCCCGGATTTGATGGATTGATGATGAATCTTTCTGGCTCTGAAGTCCATATTTTGCAGACATATTCGTAAGGTGTGAGGCCACTGAGGGTCTTGAGCCTTCGCCCGGAGTCATAGGCTGCCATGAAGTCGTTAAGGTGTCTCCTCAGCTGCTCATGGTGACCCTGCCCCGAACCTGCCCTCAGTTCTGAGTTAGGGTCTGTGGGTTGCTGTATGCCTTGGTGGCGTGATGAGCGAAAGCCTGTGGCGTCATGCCATTGAGGCTGGTGTGGGGTCTGACGGCGTTGTAGTCGGCCCGCCAGTCCTCGATGACCGTCCGCGCGTGGGCGATGTTACGGAACAGATGCTCATTGAGGCATTCGTCACGGAACCGGCCGTTGAAACTCTCGACGAACCCGTTCTGCTGCGGCTTTCCCGGTGCGATATAGTGCCACAGCACCGACCGTTTTTGCTGCCAGGCCAGGATCGCGTTCGATGTCATCTCGGTGCCATTGTCGCTGACGATCATCAGCGGCCAGCCGCGATGCTCCCCGATCCGGTCGAGTTCGCGGCCGAGCCGTTCGCCTGACAACGACGTATCCGCCACCAGCGCCAGGCATTCGCGCGTGTAGTCGTCCACCACCGTCAGCACCCGGAAGCGCCGTCCGTTGTTCAATGCATCCGAGACGAAATCCAGGCTCCAGCGCTGGTTCGGCCCGTCGGGCAGCATCATCGGCGAGCGTGTGCCCATCGCCCGTTTCCGGCCGCCACGCTTGCGGACCGACAACCCCTGTTCGCGATACAGCCGGAACAGCTGGAGGGTTCGAAAAACCCCCTGGTTTTGAAATCGGCTCTGTGATTCCATTCGTCCGGTTCTGACTGAAGGAATGGCGCTATGAAACAGGCGGGATTTTTTGACGTTGAAGAGCGGCTTGCT
>Ga0157363_1001717_pt1 | contig 18628 bp, 9 predicted proteins | sample AttsexASBM1_FD_111477 | JGI IMG/M metagenome (GOLD analysis project Ga0157363, IMG submission 111477) | Fungus gardens microbial communities from leaf cutter ant in Ribeirão Preto, State of São Paulo, Brazil - Atta sexdens ASBM1 | ecosystem: Host-associated > Fungi > Mycelium > Unclassified ... | reverse complement strand
CGCACGCACGCACGCACGCACGCACGCACGCACGCACGCACGCACGCACGCACGCACACGCACGCACGCACACACACTAGCTAGTGCGTTTAACCCGCGAATTCGCTGTAATTAGATAAATCTCAAATATTGTTCGCAAACCGTATATAGAAATTTTATATAGCGTTTAATGTATGTCACGCTTTTCAGTAGTATACCTGGTGGGAGCTTCGACTTGAGCATGTCCAATCCTACCACGTTGACGATGAGCACCCATACGGGGCATTGAAGCAAGTCGGCTTCCGTTCTCACAAATATGATAGCGCTCAGGCATTGCATCTCCAATCGTCGTCTATCCGGATAAGCCCTTCGCGTTTCTCGCGATAGATTTGTTTGGAATTTATTCATGTCGAATAGCTGAAACATGAAGTCAGTAACGTTCAACGTTCGATGTTTCACGATATTAAGGAGAAAGCTAAGTTGCATCACCAAGCTATGGCATCAATCGGCTTCCCGACAGCGAAGGATACGCGTAATAAAAACGTATTATCGACGAAGGAGTAAACTAATATACGGACATGAACAGGAATTCTTTAGTTTAGTCAGGAAGAACAACTGCGGATCATGTTGAGCGGCGGAACATTTCGCTCTCCTTTCATACCGGGTGCGTGGCATATGATTTCCTGACGATAAAGAGATTTAAACGCCTCTTATTATACGGTTCGGTTGCTTGTAGTTTTAATTAGAAAGGCGATGCGGTTTCTCTATCGACATGCATTCATACAATCGTGATAAAGCCAATACATGCCGATCTCCTCGTATGCAATGTACATATACGCAGTATTGGTGGCGAGGGAAACTTTTTATTGTTATTTTTTTTAATTGCAAGAAATAAGCAAGAGTAACTGAGATCCCCTTTCCTTCATCACGCAATTGACCCATTTTGATGCTTTCGCCGATAAATATTTTCAACGCGGACGATTATTAAGAAACCGCGAAATATTAACGAACCTACCTTTCCGGGTTTCTCGTGCTCGAGCGCACCCTGCGAATTACGTATGATCTCTGGACCGATCGCATTGTCCTCCTGATTCGTTGATTTCACATACACATTATTTTTACATAATCTCTTAATGAGAATATTGCCTTGCTCATCCATTTTTATTTTAACTCCTTGATTTATGTGACGCTTGGCCTCCTCCGTTTTTGAATCTCTCATAGGATTATCAAATCCGCAAAGTCCTATCCTGTAAATCAATTTTCCGAGATATATAATAACGTCAAATGTTATATAACTTACATAATATATTTATATAAATTATAATAATTAATTTATATAAATTAAAAAAGCTTTTTAAGAAACGACGTATCTACATTTGTGTAAGTGATATTTTATATCCTTCAGTACAGATAATTAAACAAGAGATTAAGTAAAAATTAAATTATATTCATCTTTCAATATGAAACATCGTAGGTATTTTTATTAAAATAATTATATTTCAACAAGAAGATTGAAATAAGTCAGTAAAATTTAAACAGGCTATAAATTTATATGGGATTTCTTCATCTTGCAATTAGCTTCTAAAGTCATCAGATATTGACGATTAAAACACTCTCGGTCCATTTTACAAAATTAAAATTCTTAGCGGAACGTTAGATAAATAATTGTATCTCAAATCCAAATTGTGTGTACCTGAATCCGTCGAATCCGTCATTCGAGCCGTTTATCGTGAGGACAGGTGCTCTGGCATACGCTTTCGCAACCCGTCTGTTTCTCTCGAAAACGATAACTTTCGCCCAAATTTCATCATCTATCTGATTCCATTTATCTAAGACTTCTTGTATATGATCCTACAAGTGCAAGAAAGATGAACTAATATAATTTGGATGAATCATTACTTTGCACATCAATGCTAATATTAATAACTTCCATTTACATTCAGTTACGTTGTTTAAACAAGAAATTGTGAAAAGAAATGACTAAATCTTAATAATATATACTTCTTTGAATAGCAATAAGTAAACATTTACTTATTGTAAATAAATATTTATTCAATAAAAAAATGATAATTACATCAAATTAATAGTTTTTATCAAATAAATAAATATATATTTATATTTAGTAAGTATCTACTTAGAATTAGTCAAACAAATATTTATTAAAATTTTTATAGTATAATCGTATGTGAATTATATTATATACAAAATATATATAATAAAGAAAATATAAAACATAAAAATAAACATATAAAAAATAATAATAAAATAATTAAAGTAATTAGATATAAGGCTCTAAAGAATTTAGAATCAATATTACAACGTTAGAGTTATTCAAGTCGCGCTAGAGTCATATATGCGAACATTTTATGTACAAAAAAATATATATAAATAAAATATACATAATCTACACACACATCTAAATAATAATATACATACACATAAATAAAATTTACAAGTAATAAATAAAGATTGACCTTGTACAATTTATCCAAGTTATACCATACATCTTCTTCATCTTGCTCCTCGTATTGCGACTCCACGAGATTATCTCGCGAACGCGAAAGTATTTTCCGCCTCGATACCATTTTGCGTCCTAATAGTCAATCTGAAAGCAGAGAAAAGAAAAAAAACGATCTTTACCATGTAATCTCTCTTAATCTCTCTTCATGTTCGAGCATCCCCATGGAATTTTCTCATTCGTAAAGAAGAGAAAACTTTTATTTCAATTTATGTTAAAGGATCCGAAGAAAATTTGTCGGAGATTTGTTGTTAGATTTAAGAGTCATCAATTATGCGCTTATCGAAGCTTATTTTTGCTTCTCTGAATACGTATACAGAAATAATTCTCATTTGCAGAGAGAAAGAGAGAGATATTATCAATCTTGCACGTTTTATCTCCCGTAGCCATTAACTTAGGAGTCGTTTACAGTTTAAAAGTCGAAGGGATGATTGGAAACTTTAACATTACTTCTAAAGTAGTTAGATACGAAAGAAAGGGAAAGACTATTCGATAAATGTATATACACCTTATTTTCTCTCTTTCTCTCTCTCTCTCTCTCTCTCTCTCTCTCGTACTAATTTTCTTTATTTAATTTTCTTAATTTTATACTTAATTTTGTAATATTTTGTAATCTATTATTTTATTTTATTTTATGCTAAATATTTAAATTTGTAGATATATTATTTCCTGTTTTGTTTTACTTTGTTAACTAATTTTCTTAAATTTTCTTTGCTTTAATTTGTTCTTAGAAAGCACAAAAACGTAATAAACGCTCTCTTTCTCTCTCTTTTTTCTTCTTCATTGACTGGATTCAGAAGAGAAAACTAATCAGATAGTGCTTAGTAATTCTTTAATGATTCATTCTTGGCTCTTGCTTTTAGTTCTTCGCTGAATCTAAGTATAAGAACTGCAATAATATTAACCCTATAAGCGCAAAATATTCCTAGAATGTTATATGGTTATTATTAAAAAAATTAAAATAAGTTATTATAATATTTCGAAAATATCATATAATATTTTTTAATATTATGAGAATATATTCTATATAGAGGTTATATGACTTATATAATATCCTAGGCATTATATCTTAATATGAAATATTATTAAAATATTTATAAAATATTTATAAATATTAATTATTCTTAATTTAGCAATTTGAATTCACAATCCAGTAACAAAAAGTTATGCTGCATCTTGTGCTAAAAAAACATTTTCGCATGATTTTAAATATATTAGGTGTAGTAAAAAGAAATCCATTATTTTTCCATTCAATTTCATGCAAAAATAATGGATTTCTTTTTACTACACCTAATATATCCAATTTTACAATTGCGCACCAAAATTATTTTTAGTCTTTAAACGTATACTTATACTAACAGTTGTAATAGTTTTACAAAATAAATTTTGTTATAATAAATTTTGTTTATATAATATTACAATGTTTATATAATATTACAGTACAATATTACAGTAATATTAAATAATGTTACTTTTAATAATCATACAATATTATCAGGAATGGACATATAACTTTCCATTAATATTTCGAGAATTACTTAATATTATATATTATATAATTTTAGTACAATATTCTTAAAATATTACATTTAATATTTTAAGAATATATCTAAAATATTACTTAATATCAAATAATATTATGCGCTTATAGGGAAAGAATAATTAAGTGCTAACTGATTTTCGACTAAAACTTTAAGTGGCGAGAGCGATAAAAAAAAAGAAGAAAAAGGAAGGAATCGCCATTACAATTTGCGGGACATGTTCGTTGCGGGGCAAGTGTAGTCGTACGATAGAACTTATATCCGGCTTCGTGACGTGACGTCATTCCAGCTGATCTTCGACATCCCGTCACGTTATTCTTCTCAGTGTTGAAATCTTTTTAGTCTCTAATAAATATCGTGGTGAATAATAGAAATTTTTCATCACCATTTATGCGATACGTTACGAAGGAAAGATATGTTGAAAATTATGCGGATCTAAGAAACGCATCAAGTGAAGAGAAAGTCAAAATGATTTTTTATTGCAAAAATTTGACTGTTTTACGTTAAGAATCAAAATAAAATTTTTTAATTTTTTATTGACTTTGTGTATTTCTGGGTAAGATTGATTATTTTTTTGGGTAAAATTGATTATATATTTCTTGTAAACTGAATTGTAATTTAATAAAACTGTTATGAGACTACTGTTATGAGAAAAATTTTCATTATTTCAAATTACGAGTTACAAGTAGTTATAAAAAAATGATTACCTTCGCGATTTTTTATTATAAACTGACATTATTTTAATGTATAATGTAACCTGTACACTCAATACTAGAAATAAGCGAGTCGAGGAGAAATGAGAAACGAAACGGAATCAAGATGTCTCTAAATAAAAAAGAACCACAATCGAGAGAGATCGCGTGCGAAACACACCATATAATCAATCTGACCTGATTAATTTCGAAGATTGCATCTGGATCTTCTACTAAAACAACACAAAGAAAAATGTAAAAGCGAAAAAATAGGTTAAGGAAATTGCCCCGCCCTAGAATGCAAAAAATTATGCGAAAGCGGACAAATCAGATTCAATGGGATGATAGCGCAGATGAAGTACAGTTGATTTACGATGAGCTCCGAGCATCGTGAAAGTGTTGTTATTAAACGTATCGCTAGTTACAACTGATGTCCGAATTGGCTTTCACGACTACTCTTTCGCGCAAGATCTTTTATTTATAGCCGCATGTTTTTAATGAGGAAAAAATAGACGATTCTCTCTCGAGAAATTGGTCAGCGTAACACTTACGCGCGAAAACGCGATTTACTTTTACATTTTATTATGCAAGATACATCTTTAACACACATAATACATATTAAAATATATATTAATACATTCAAGGAAAATATAAAAATCAATAACAAATTAAAATAACTATTTCGATTCTTAATATAAACAAACAATCAAATTTTGTAAAAAAAAAATCATTTCTCCAAAAAACACACAAAAGTCAACAAAAAATCAACCTAAATTTATTTTTAATTCTTAACATCGATAAACAATCAAATTTTGTAACCAAAAATTATTATTTTGATTTTCATGACGTCAAAATAAAATCATTTTGACTTTTTCTTGACTTGATATGTTCCTTGGATTTGTGCCTTTCATGACAGCAAAATAAAGTCATTTTGACTTTCTCTTGACTTGATGTGTGATTCCTTGGATTATTGAATTCAATATTAATATTTTATTCACTATGCAGCAAAAATTAATATTAACAAACAATATAATTTGGTAATTTAATACTAAAATCCCAATTAAAACAAGAAGTTCAATCATTGACGATTGCATAAACAATTTTTTTTCACAAAAATTACGATTATCCAAAGAGAGTTTAATCGAAAGCAATCATTTTTGAAAAGCAAGAATTTTTTATTTCGCTTAATTATAACGTTCGCTCTCTCTCTCTCTTCGTAATAAATAATAATGACGAACTTAACTGTACACGCCTAAATTCCACGGATTATTCCAGAGATATTCGCGCCTCGCATCATTCAATGCGACTCCCCGTTGAAGTCAACTGTACCGCTATATTTAATCGTAGCATTCGACGCGTAACGAAACATGAAGCCTCGTATGGCTTCGAGGTACCGTAATGTCGATTAGGTAGTTTCAGCACGCGCCCGGGTCGATCCCCGGATTTAATCCCCGAAAGCGCCGCTGCCGTTAACTTCCCGGCGTGGCGTAGCATCGCATCGCGCTGAAGATTCGAATTCCGATCAAACCTGGCTCAAACCTGTGGAATTTCACGCGTCAAGGCGATCGGTCGATGTCTCATCGGAAAAACGCGTGACGGAAATCGACGAAAAAAAAAGAAAGAGGAAAGAAAGGAAGAAGCTATCCGACATGAATGCGCTCGAATCCGCGATTCGCGGCGACGCAATAAAATGGCGAGACTCGCGGGAGAATAGAGATCTCGACGGAGATTTCTTTGCGCACTCGAACATTATTTCGAATTTAAATCGAACACATTGCGACTGTCTAAATGCAAAAAGAAATTGAGCGACTTCCGTTGATAATTCTGAATTTTTACGGAAATAATGCTTTGTTGAATTATCTAAAAATTTAGTTAGATATAGATCTGAAAATAACTTTGTTCATTAAAAGAATTATGTAGAATGGTCAAATTGAACTGTTAGAATGTCAAAATTTTTTGCAACATTTCTCATGCTTGAGATTCTTACGTAATCATTTGGTAATCTAATAATTTTTTTTAGATCCGCATCTAAATTTTTAGATATTTCGGCAAAATCATTTTTTCCATGTAGAAATTAGATGGAAATTGTTAATCAGATAGAATTAGACTTCGTTAATAAATTAAATACAAATTCATACAATACAATTTTCCAAAAGAACGCCCTGAGAAAGTCCTTAGGATATCCTCTGGACAGTTTAAAGACATCTCTCTCCAGAGTGTCTAAAATGTTAGAACGTCTTTTAATGTTGACGCCAGCTAAACTACTGAAAGTTGTTGTCAATAGCAAACTAGGCCTGTTCTCTTAACCTTTTCTCTTTTCTTCTCCAATGAAGAGAAAAAGAGGAAAAGAATGAATTGTGCAAGAAGTTCAGTTAAAAAGACTAGGCCAGTCATTGTTATTCGTATTCGCTCCAATTACTTTCTCGGCAGTTTTTCATATATCTTCATGATCTATTCAGCTGTTTCTAGTAAATCACTAATTCCCATACAGCACGCAACTTGCAGCAATATCGCTGCAATAACGCTGCAATATTTCTACAATGTTGCAGCATTGTTGTTGCAATTTTAGTGCTGTGGGGGCTGTACTCCGATATATATACTTTAATTATCGGATTACAGACAATCTCGTTTTTCGCGAGAGAATGCCCGACTTTTGAAGCAGATGATTCCTTGCGGCAATATCGAAGATAAGAAGAAATAATTGATGTAATAATGCAATATTTACGTAACAAAACCGAACGATCTTTGCGGCGGTGATGATGATCTCCTACTTCTTCTTCATTTACGAAAGAACATATTCTTCTTTAATCGGGGAGGGAATCCATAGACGATATTTATAGTTAAGTATAAATGTCTTAAAATGTTAATCTAATATAGCCCTCTAATTAGATTATGACATCTTAAGATAGTTTTAAAATAATCTTAAATATAAAAATCGACTATGAACTATGAACATCGGGACTGGTCATAATATCTTAAGACTGTATTTAAGACGGTCTTAAATATTAAGAACTAACTGATGAATACCGGGCCCGTGACACATTCCTAGATAGAATAGAGACGAAATCTGACTCACGAGTGTCGCTCTTCTATTCTATGTCTTCTTCGACGATTTCGCAATGTTCTCCACGTAGTAGATGCTTCATGCCGTTTGTCCATTATCTCACCGCGGGGCACGGGATTGCGTCCGAGCTTGCCATCTGTTTCGCACGCGTGCACATACGTATACGCGTCTCCCTAGGGCAAGACGATTACGACCGATTTTGTAATGATGAGGCCCGATCTCGTGTACCGATAATGAGAAAAAGGGATTCGACCTGGATCTCGCGCAGGTCGCGGATCTAACGGCGAGAGTCTCTGCAGTCTGCGCCGCGGAGGTGAAAGAAACGTCACACGGCCGACTCTGCCTTTGGCGAGCCAGCGAACGAGCGAACGCCCGGTTGCCACCAGAATTTCCCTGAAACTGCTTTCACTTCTCCGAAGAATGCGAAGGCTGTTGTACACGACCAGCGGCAGCGTCTAGCTGGAGTACAGCACTACAGCGCGCACACACTATGAGAGACTCCCACCTCCCTCGAGAGATCAGCAGTGAGGCTCGCTATGGTGTATATGATGTGTGTGTGTGTGTGTGTGTGTGTGTGTGTGTGTGTGTGTGTGTGTGTGTTTGTGCAGCACACATTTACAAACTCATGGACTCTCACACACAAACACATGTATGCATATACGAACGAGGCGTACATGACCGTTCGCACGCTCCTTCTCTCCTTTTTGCCTCTCTCCACCTTTTTTCTTGACAGATATTTTACCATGTCCCTCTCGTTTCTCCATGATTTTCTTCACTCTTTAGCTTCTGTCGTCACGTGCCTCTCCGTCTTTGTTGTGGAGCGATTGTGAGTATATCTTCTCTTGAAAGATATCCCTCTGTCTCCCTCTCTCTCTCTCTCTCTCTCTCTCTCCCTCTCTCTCTCTCTCTCTCTCATACCGATCCCTCTCGATTTCTTCTCTTCGTTCTTCAGCTGCTGCCTTCGTCTGCATCTCTTCATCTCCTGCGTGTAGATTTCCATGGATATGTCTTCTCTCTTTATCAATTTCGCTGCCGTTCCCTTCTCTTCTTCGATTCTTTTCGCCTCTTGGCGCTGTCTTCTTGTCTTCGCTGAAATACACGGGCATATCTCTCTCTCTCTCTCTCTCTCTCTCTCTCTCTTTTCGTCCTTGCTTTCGTACTTTTCCCGTTTCTTCAACTTTGAGAGTAGCACTCCGTCCCCGCTGTTTAATAAAATAAAAGACTGCATCAAAATCCAGTTTCTTTAGTCCGGTATTTATAATCCATTCTTATTTCAAGATCATCTTAAATATTGTCTTAAATATTGTCTTAAGATGCTAATACTCTGTGGTATTCATAGTCAATTCTTAAACATAAGACTGTTTTAAGTACAATCTTAAAATGTCATGAATTAATCAGAAGCTAGTTCATTTATTTGGTTCTTATATTTAAAAATGATCTTAGATAGTCAAATATCAAAGATATCATAAGGTAATCGCATTGTGATGTTTATAGTCAGTTCTTATATTTAACAAGATCTTAAGTATAACCTTGAGATATCACAAGCCAATCACAGGAAGATATTTATATTTCATACTTATTTTAAGACGTCTTAAGTAATTTCTTAAAATGCTAATACAGCCCTCTATTGGCTTTTGACATTTTAAGACTGTACTTGAGACAGTCTCAAATATAAAAATCAACTATGAGTATCAATCAGCATCTTAAGACATTAGTTCTTAAAATAAGAACGGATTATAAATATTTATCTCTGATTGGTTCATGACATCTTAAAATTATATTTAAGACAGTCTCAAATATAAGAATCGACTATAAATACTGATATTAATTATTTCTTTCATAACTTTGCCATTATTCTAACGTGTCTTGTCTGCTAGCTTCTCTTTGCTAATTCAGCTCCTTTTTCTTGTCATTTTCCTCCGATTATTTCTGTCCACATTTCTTCTTCCTCCCTCTACTCCATCTCCTTTTCATCCGCCATTCTACCACGCACCACCTACTCCTCTTCGTGCACATTCGCTCATTCTCTTTCTTGCTCATGAGAGTCTCCTTCTCTCTCTCTCTCTCTCTCTCTCTCTCTCTCTCTCTCTCTCGCACGCACGCACGCACGCACGCACGCACGCACACACGCACACACGCACGCACACACACACACACGCACACACGCACACACGCACACGCACACACACGCACACGCGCGCGCGCGCGCGCGCGCGCGCACACACACACACACACACACACACACACACACACACACACATCTTCTTTTGCCAAGTCCCAGTCAACTCGCCAAGTGACTTCGATGAGTGCAACAGCAAGATTTCGAAGCAGTGGAAGGAAACTGGTTATACTCGGCCGCGCGACAGCAGCGGTCGCAGGCATTTTACGCACACACCCTTTCGCGGGGACAACCCCGTCAGGGCTCGTCGCGAAATACTCCTACGCGATCGAGGCGTAACGAAAGAGAATTACGGGGGCTGCAATTAAACGAGAAGCGAGAATTAAGCGAGACGCGCAGGGACGCGTAAATCGCAATTACCACGATCCGCGCGTCGCTACGCGAACGCGCGACAATTATCCCTCTTTACGATTATCGCGTGATATAAATTCATGAAACTTACGAGCATAATATCGATAAAACGCCGATATCCACTCGTTTTAATTTGCGCGCAGCGATAAACTCTATAAAATTACCGACGAGGAAGATCAGGTCGCTGTCGCGCGGTGAAAAGTATACCGTGTAACAACGATCGACCGTGTCCGTGACTATACTTTCTTGCGAGGCTCCCTCGGGGAAAAACCCAACTGAACTGCTCGCTGATCGAGTTCCTTAATATTTATGCCTATTAATAATCGGTACAACGAGCGATGGCACACACTATTTGTTCACGAAAATAATAGTTCTGTTAAATTATCTAAAAATGTAATTATATAGGTACAGATCTCTGAAGATAATTTTTGAATCACTAAATTAATTTTGTACGACTCTTATTGATGGCTAGATTTAAAACTAGCATTAAAACTTTTCACGTTAATTACTATCAACTTTTTAGTTTTCTATGTTATTTTGAGAGTTCAAACGAAATTATTTCTAGATATATCTGAAAATATTTCAGATGTATCTGTATCTGAAATTTTTTGAAATCTCAAAGGCAAAATCTTCTTTTCATGATATTTCGCATTCGGTTGACCATAATTTCTTAAATTCTTCTACTTTTTGTTAATTGTTAGCGATTCCTATATACAAGACGATATAATTAGTCTTTCGTGAAATCTAATCTCTCTTTTCAACATATTTTAAAAAAGATAATAAAAAAATTATTTTGTTAAAGTACTTAAAAATTTAGATAAATACAGATCTAAAAATAATTTTATCGAACAATCAAAATAATTATGTAAGATTCAAGTATGATAAACAATGTTGCAAAAAATATTGATATTTTAGCAATCAGTTTTTTTTTAGTTCGTCCTACATAATTATTTTGATGGCTCAACAAATTTATTTTTAGCTATTTTTATCTAGTTGTATTTAGTTAAATTTTGAAATACGTCGATGCAGTAAACTGTTCTTTCCATGTGTAATGGAATTGTATCAGTATTTCTATCAATGTCATTAAGAAAAAAAATTAAAGCTGTCTGTCTTAAGCAGTGATGAGATCTGAAGGCTAAATAAAAGCTTTAAGATTTAAGAAATTGATCAATCATAATCAATTAATCTCCTCAAATTCGACTGTGATTAGACAATTTCTTTAATGCTTAAAGCTTAAGTTTTGCGCCTTAAAATCTCATTATAAACGCCGCTTTGGAAGCAGATTGATTGCGGCGTTTTCGGCCGGAAATATACCTGTATAAGTTGGTACGCCCGAGGCAGAGAAAAGATATATAACCAGATTTCTTATTTCCGAATCGAAACTGTTATTAAATCAACCTTCTAATGCGCCAAATCTGAACTCGACAGCTGAAAACAAGCGGCCGTTCCAAATCGAATACACTAGCCGTGCTCTTTCCTTGGCCTATATAGACATCCGGAGCTCAACGAGAACAGAAATTATAAAAATAATCCGTTGTGTGCTGCGGACGGGATAAACGTCCGGTGGTCGCGGAATACGTCGAGCGTGAAACGCGTTTTCCAGCGCGTTTATAGAACAGGCATACTTGGCCGTTCGTTCGATAGAAAGCGAGGAATCCGCTTGCCGCGGAAGCGAGCGAGCGAGCGAGCGCAGCGGCAGCTTACGAGCCGCTTGCGGCTTTCACGATTATGTTTGCCGCTTGTGCGAAAGTCAATCTCGCAATCATCGACTCGCGCGGCGCAATCGCGAGCCTCGAGACATGGTATGACGTCGGTGCTAGGTCGCACAAGATTAATTTCTGACAATTCCGATGAGTTTACGATTTCTGACCCCAATTCGATTTCAGCGTGATGTGCGTACAAGACGGATCTTTCGCCGATTCTTGCACGAAAAGAACAATTTTGCTGAAGTACTAAAAATTTAGCTAGATACAAATCTAAAAATAATTTTGGACCATCAAAATAATAATGTAGAAATCTTAAACATGATGCTGCAAAAAAGTTTGGTCTTTAAGCGTCCTACATAATTATTTTGATGGTCCAAGAAAATTACTTTGAGATCTGGATCTAACTAAATTAGATTAGATGCTTCAGCAAAATCTTTTCATAATGAGTGAGCAAGAATCTCTGGCAAAAATAATCGGAGGTGCAAGTCGACCATAGAAAGAACGATTTTTTAATATTATATTGAAGTATTTACATAAAAATTTAGATACAGAATAAATAACTTTGATAGCGCTTTGACGCGATCAAAATAATTCTGTAAGAAACTCAAATACGATAAACAATATTGCAACAAATTTCAACAGTCACTTGAACGTTCTATAACACATAATTATTTCGATAGTCTAAGAAAATTATTTTCAGAATTGTATATAAATTTTTAGAAACGTAGAAGAGCAAGTGATAGAAATGTAAACGAAGCTTTTAGAAGGCGAAAATTGAGACGAACGAAACATAAACGAACGAAATATAAAAGAAGCGTAAACATCTCTTTTACGTTTCGTTATCTCATTTTCACCTTCTATAAGCTTTGCTTACATATACTGCTCACTGCATTCTCCTCTTACATTCGACTTACATTCCGATTTTTATTTTCGCCAGGGATATAATTATTTGGTATATATTCAAACGCGTGAACTCAGCGAAATTATACCGGTTTCATTCTCCTGCCGATACCCGTTTTCACAAAGCAGCCGCGGGATTCCCCGAGGACCGGATCTTTCGCGTAGACGTCTCGACGAAACGTTAAAAATGTATTCCTCGACCTAACTACAATTCCCCGTTCGTTTTTGGGCGAGAAAGTCGTAAGTAGAGATTGGGGAATTAGTTGCGCATCAACCAATTGATTTTAATTACGTGTTTACAGACACGCATCGTATGAGCTAAACAAGCTATCGCATTTCGTCATCTATAGAAAAGATGCGTTTCCAACGTCTATTGTTATTTAGCGAGGAGGGAGAGACGGGAACGTTTTTGTTATCGCCATCCGATGCCACGGCAAATTTTAAAAATTTGCCTTTGGATCTTCCTCGGGGATCGCCCTCGAGCATTTGTTTCGCGTGGAACGGTTGCTAAAGAAGAAACGAAGAGCGAGAGAGCATTATGGCGCGAGGGGGAGAGACAGTTACGACATCGACATCGGTCGCGGGCCGCGAAACGCCACGCTCTCATACGATATATACGACTATACGATATATAGATAGTTGAGAGCAAGCGTGGCAAAGCAGATAGCGCACTAGTTTGTTATGAAAGATCTCGGATTCGGTTCTCGCTAGAGTCAAAATATTTCATACACTCGTATCCTTTCTCTCGGAAAGAAGTAGTAACCCATTGAAGGAGAGTATCTTTATTAAAGTCTTGTATCCACGATGCTAGAAATCGGTCCGAGACTTCGGATGAAGAAAGAATTGACCCAATCGCAATGGTCATATGATCAAATTGTTCAAATGTGATTTGTTAATTTCTTTTCTGTCTATTTTTTCTATAGCATCATGAACATTGGACTTAAAAACACTTAACTCTAACAAAATTTCGTTCGGAATCGATGTTAAACAGTAAATCCCATGTGATATGAATACGTATCAGCGTGCGCACCACAGGCATATGAGAAAAGTCACGCTCGGTCATGAGCAATAGGATTAACAATAAGAAGAAGAAGGTTAATATTTGCAACATTTTCTTGCAATTATTCCCATTTTCATTTACCCTTTTTTAGTGTGAGTGTAGTGCAACAAATAATGCACTGGTCTGCTATATTAGAGATCCCAAGTTCGACGCTTGTAGCTTCTCTCAGAAGGCAACGGGCATTTAGCGGACTAACAGTTAAGCGCTCGCTGTTATTGGTGTATTCTTTTAAATCATCCAATCAATATTGTAGATCTAAAAGAATACATCAATAGCAGCGAGCGCTCACTCAACTGTGAGTGAGCTGTGAGTCCGCTGAACGCAACCAATGGGACGCATCCAGAAGCACGACCGCTCACTAAGCGCTCAGTAAGCTCTTGCATCTGATTTGGCATATTCCATTAGATTTAAAAATATAGATCAAACAGATACAAATAAAGCGCTCTATATCCAAGTAGCGCATTTCTTTAATCCAAAATGCCGACAGCCTTCCTATTAGCTATTTCCATTGTCATTTGTGACCCAGTTTAATAAGCGCTTAGTATTATGTCTGTACTCCAATAAGCACTTAGTATTATTGATATAGCGTATGGTTAGTCAATCAAAATTGGAGAACCTGTGCGCTATTTCGTTATATAGAGTTTTGTAGGTACAAGAGCTCATTGAACATTCAGTGAGCTCGTCGTACTTCTGGATACACCTAACGATAAACCATCAAATAATATCAAGGGACAAACCACTGACCAAAATTGTATACATCAATGCCTACTGATGCCCGAATAATGCCCAAATTTTATGTTCCACTAATATCCTAATAATGCCTGCTAATGCTCATTAATGCTCTAATAATGTTCTAGTAATGTCCATTAATGTCCTAATAATGCCTTATAATATCTATTAATGCCCTGCTTCATATCATTTATTATAATACAATTCTCTTAAGTAATGTCCAGTAATGCCCCAAATGTATACACCATAATGTTCTCAGTTTACCTCTTGAGTAGTATACTTGCCTAAGAAACCTCTCTATCAAAAATTGCAGTTCGGAATCGACGTTTAAATTATAGATCTTCATACCTTATGTATATACAATTAACATGCATCAACGCACAGATAGGTATACATGAGAGAGGCGCTGTAATAGCGTATGGCACTTGAAGAAGAAGATACCTGCACTGTACATGCGAGCGGCAGAATTTCCGACTTGCGTTCGCGAAAAGTCCGCGGGGCCGACTTTCCCGGGCTCGGCGTTCGTAACAAATTACGAGGACTTGCTGCACTCTCGCAATAACGAAATGTCCCCATATAACACAGATTATTCCAACAACATTGTAATGTTTCAACAATATACAGAAGCTATGCTACATTTTGCAGTGTATACAATATATAGGTACATTATCTTCGTGTCCAGATTTATATTATTAGAATGCCAATCTTTCATGAATATTGCAATTCATTTCATCAAGACGAGGAGCAGCCTGATATTGTTTCAATAATATTGTAATAACATTGCAACATTGTAACAATGTTGTAACAACATTGCAGCGTTTCAGCATGAATATTACAACATTGCAACGTTCCAATAATATTGCAGCAATGTTGCAACATTCTAGCAATATTGCAACAATATTGTAATGTTCAGGCAATATTGCTGCAACATTATAGCATTCTAGTATTGCAGTAACATTGCGTTCATTCCAGCAATATTGCAATATATTTCAGATAATATGCATATCCAAAAATATCATGAAGACATCATATAAAGATGTTTTTTAGGTCATAAATATCTAATAGATATCTAAAATATATCGTAAGAAGATCTTATATGCATTAGGCCTCTTTATCAAAGAACTTTCTAAACTGATGCACACGGTGCAATAATTGAAACAAATATAATAATAATGTCTTTCACTTCAACTGATCGTACCATGTGTACCAATTTAAAGAGTTCATTGAAAAGAACAGACTTACTGCAACGTTGCAGCAATGTTACTGTAAGTTTCTGCGCTGTATGGATCCGCATATGAAATAGAAAAAAGAACGCGTGGAGTTCCAGCAACGACGAGACCACGAAGAGGCTCGTGAATCGTTCACAGTTGACTTCGCGAATCGTATCGTCATTCGGGCAACGCGGCGTGCGAGCAAGACTCACTTTCACGTCACTCGTTCGCCCATTCTCCTTCCTCACGCCTTCCAGCGAGAATGTATCTCACGTAAGCAAATGTCGCGCTCGCTCAACGACGACGACAATAATGATGATTGAGGATGACGACGATGACGATTGAATCTGTTCAGAATGGCATTTTTACCATCATTGATCACGCATTACATTTACACGCATATGTTTAAGTTTCGGATGTACTGCTTTATACATCTATTTATATACTTCTGTTTATTGTACGTTTTAAATCTCAAGGAATCGCTCCATTTCCGCGCCACGATAATCATTAGAAAGTCCTCGCAATCCGCACAGCAACTTGCAGCAACATTGCTGGAACAATTGCAATGACTGCGTTTAGTAGAAAGAGCAGCTTTGCAACTGTTCTACTGTAAAATTCTTGAAAATGATTGGTTTGTACATTTAGATCCAGCAAAGAACTAAGAGCAAAATTAATATCCAAGAAACACAAGTCAAGTCAAGAGAAAGTTAAAATGATTTTATTTTGATGTCGTTAAAAATAAAAAAATGATATTTGATTACAAAATTTGACCGCTTATAGATTAATAATCAAAATAAAGTTATCCTGATTTTTTATTGACTTTTATGTATTCCTTGAGTATTAAAAAATTTACAATAGTTGCAAAGCTGTTTTTTTTTCTGTTGAATGCAATGTTGCTGCAACATTACTGGAACGTTGCAATGTCGCTGTAATATTGCTAGAATAATCTATCGAGAAAACCTCCTTTCTTGCAGCGATCGTTCTCCATATGTCACGCACGGATTTCCTAGGATCAGGCGATTTCCCGCAGGTTAGGTTCTCTACGTACCTCTCGAGTGACAGCGCCTGGCGAGCACGTCGCCTCGCGACCGCCTCCGCCGTTCTCCACCGCCTACAATATGGTTCACAGACTGATTCGCAATAGGCACTCGCGCTGCTCGTCACCGCGCTCTCTCCTATCCATAATCGGCGAAAGTAGCGTTGGCTCGCAGTAAGACCGTGCGATTTTCCACGATTAATTTCTGTAAAACTATCAAAAATACTCAATGACACGATCGACGGACACTATCATCGGTAAAAGAATCGATAGAGTTCTATTCGAACGATCCTCGCATAAAACCAAGTTCTCCTCGCGACGGCCGCGGCTGTCGACTATTCGCGCGAGCGAGCGAGCGAGTGAAATGAATGTACGATCGAGGGGGGAGAAAGAGAGGAAACGCGCGGTCCGCGGGGTGCCTCGTTAAGTAAGGCGCGCGCCTTTATTCGGCCGTGCCCGCTCGCCCAAGAGCCTGCAAAAAGCCTCCTTCGACGGCGTATCGCCGTTCACTGCACTGCTCCACTGCTGGTGGACCGCCGCGCCGCAGCAGACCTTGCGCCTCGACATCACCGCGAGTGAGAGTCCACCCAGGACGTTCACCATGTTGGTGAACAGTCGAACGGCGCATGCGTGTACCACCCCCTTTGATTCGTTGCCTACCTTCACCGATGACGTCAAAAATAGGACAAGGAGCTGGTGGCCTTTGCTACAAGGCGCGCCGCTAAGGGAGTAGGGGGGCGGAGGAGGAGAGGAAGGGGGGAGGAGGAGAGGAGGGCCACTGAACTGTCCCTCGATGTCTTCTGTCTCGATCTCACCTCTCTATCTCTCGGTTTCTCTCTTCCTCCCGCCGCCCTCATCATTGGCGGCGGTCACTCGGCAGGACCGAAGACGGCTAACTGGCGGTTTAGCGATGAGGGAGGAAAAAGATACGCTTGAATTGTAGGAAGGATTGTAGGTGTGCGGAACAGGCGATTGAAGCGAAGGAATATACTTCATATAAATTGAATAATTTATTAAATTAATTTTTTTACTTAAAAAAAAATAAAGTTGAAGTTAAATTTAATGAAATATAACAATTCATGTAAATTAAAAATAATTAGTTAAATGTATTTTTTTGCCTAAAAAAGTAAATTTAAGTTGAAGTAAATTTAATATGGCGTATTTTAAATGTATATAAATTATTTCTTTCAAGAGCATTTTGTAGAAATTATATTTGGACGAAATCCAGCTGTATTATCTATTCATACATGTGACATCTCAGATGGCGAACTCGATATTCTACGAAGAGGATGGAGAGAACCAACGAGTGATGCTGGTCCCCACGAACTCGCGATCCGTTTCTTCTCTATTCTCCAGCCTTTTCTCTCTTCTCACTAGCGAATGGAGGGGGCTATGGGAGCCATGACTCTTCTCTCATTGAAGTTTCCTTTTTTAAGAATATTTATAGCAAAATTGTACAATACTTTTAATAATTCTAAAAATTCTTACTTAATAATAATTTTGATATTCCAAAAATATTTTTAATTTAAGAAACTCTTAGATAAAAACATAGATTCTAATATATTATTTTTTTATGTTAATATAATTTTAAATAAAACAAGTAAATTAATAATATAAATAAAACAAATTTTAATTAAAATATATTTTAAATAAAATTATTTT
>Ga0157363_1001714_pt1:0-17500 | contig 18630 bp, 17 predicted proteins | sample AttsexASBM1_FD_111477 | JGI IMG/M metagenome (GOLD analysis project Ga0157363, IMG submission 111477) | Fungus gardens microbial communities from leaf cutter ant in Ribeirão Preto, State of São Paulo, Brazil - Atta sexdens ASBM1 | ecosystem: Host-associated > Fungi > Mycelium >... | reverse complement strand
CTTTCTAATTTATCTTTTAGACAATGTGCACAGAAGTTATAGAAAACAAGTTATATCAAACAAAGTGCAGTATTGCCCAGCTGGAAACATTAAAGGAAAATATAGTAGTACTCCAACATCTCTTAGATAGTAGTAATAATATTGAAGGTAATCTCTTGTTTATAATCAATATTTAGTAGAAATGTTAGTAATAACATTATTTATTCTTTATTAAAGATTAAAATAATATATAGTTTTAGGTACTGTATATATATATATAATATATATATAATATATATATAATATATATAATATATATATATATAATAATAAAAAAAAATATATCAATTTGAAATATAGTAATCTGAATATAATAACAACTAAAAATTATTATTTTCAGATGGAAATATAGATTTAACTAACATCAATAATGAATCAACAGATAGCAGTTCAACTATTATGTAATAAATATATTAACACGTGCATTTATTATCTGTTGCTTAGAATATATAATATATTAAACAGACAGTTTTCATACACATATACAAAAAGTATGTAACATATATGTTAAATGTTATCAAAATTTTATGGCAGTCATGTATATTGAATATTATCTAATTGATCGTCCAGATTCAACTTCAACATTACTAATTGAGGATCAACAACTTCCTGAAAAACAATTTTATATATATATATATGTGTGTGTATATGTGCATACGTGCAATATATATATATATATATATATACGTACATACATATACACATATATATTTGTAAAATGTTAATTTATGAAATAATTCAATAAAAAACATCATTATTATGTTTTCTAATTATATTCATCTTACTGTAAAATGAGTAGTAACTTGAAACTCATGTTGTTGATTAGATAACGTTCGTTTGTAATTATATGGGATATTTGTACTTTTTTTTATTTTCTCCAAAGACAATTTTTCACTGAGAAAATAAATATTTAAACATTAGTTTTTAAAATTATAATTGTTAAAATTGATTCAAAATAATTACCTTGCCAAATTGAATTTCCCAAATTTCCTGTAATGGGGATCAAATTTAGTTTTATGCTCATTTTCGATGTAATGAGCATCTCTCAATGAATTAATGGCTTCTTCATTTTTGTCAAATGCTATCTAGATAAATATTCAATTGTATTAACATCAACTATATCGCACATTCGATTATCATTACCTGTGTAAAATTTTCGAGATCTTGGGCGCGTGCTAAAAGCCGATATTCTCTTTCTTGTAAAGCCTGCTGCTGCACTTCAAGATATTTAATTTTTTCTTGCCATTTCAGGTGTTCTTGATTTGCGAGTGTAGTGGCATCTTGGGCTGCTTTTATAGCAGCTGCTAACTATAAAGTAATTTTTTATTTTTCTAATGTATTTTATTTCATAGATTTATCCTTTTACCTCTATTTTTGTAAAGTTATCCGAATTACTTTTAATTGTCTTTAAAACTTCATATTGCTTCTTTTTAGCTGCGATCACTCCTTTCTCCTTCGTTAAAGTCTTTAGTTGTTTCTCTTGTTCGTTGAACCAAGATTCTCTCAAAATCTTATAATTGCATATAAATATAATATATATAAAAATATAAAAATTTTTTAAATATAATAATATTCACACAAGTATTAATTTTCCATATTAAATGATTACCTACCTGTAAATGATTACGCTCCCATTGTACTTTTTCTTCAAACATTTTTTTTTCATGTGACAAAGATTGTTCTCTTTTTTGTAATGTTTCCAATGTTTGATTAAGCTCCACACTTTTTTTCTCTAATTTGAGCATTAATTGTGTAACGTGCGAATCTAATTTGTCTGCTACTTTCATTATTTTCTCGTGTTCTTGTTCCAATAATTTCTGTTGCTTTTTGATTTCTATATTTTGTACTGTAATAAAATTAAATAAAGTGAATAAGCATAAATATGCATGAAGCATGAATAAAACTATGAATTATTTAAACTATTTATATAATAACATCTTAACATACTTTGCATGTCTTCCTCCTGATTTTTTAAATAATATTCTCTTAACTTTACACTTTGGTCGTCCCTCTGATCAGTCTTTTCTTGCACAATTTTTATATTTTCTATAATAAAATCAGCTTTTTGTAACAAATCTTGCAAGTCAGTCTTGTGAGCCGCTATGGTTGTCATAGCTAAATTCTCTACCTCTCTCATTTTTAATATGTTTTCTATCGTGTCAAAATGCTCTTTTTGCAGCAGTCTTACGTTTTGAAAATGGCGTTCATAAATTTCTTCTATAAATTGTGCATGTTCTTTCTAAATAAAATAAATCATGTTAAACATTAACTTTAATTATAGCAATATAATCAATGCCACACTGACAATTTTTTAAGTAATAAAAAATTTTATGCCTTTAAATTCTGTACTTCTTCTTTATAAAATGTTTCAATTTGTACTTCATTGTTTTTCAATTTTTCAATTTTTGCTTCATAATTTGTCTCTAAACTCTCAAGTTCTTGCTGCATTTTCTTTTCCATTGTGTTTGTTCTTTCTTGCAAAAATCCTATTTGTCGTCTTTGGAACAATTATACATTTTTGAAAAAGAAAAGAAATATTTTAATATATATGTGTGTGTGTGTTATTTATATATATATAAAATAATGAGCTACTTACTTATATGACTCATCTAGAATCATTATCTCATTTTTATATTTTTCATTTAAGTTATGTAATGTTACCGACAAATGAGACTTTTCTAATTCTAAATTATGAATTGTTTTTTCATAGTCTATACTTTTATGAATTAAAATATTACGTACATCTTCCAAATTTGTATTTATATCAGAAGTAATTGGAATAACCGTGGTGTTGGACTGCTACAAGATTAAATCTTAATTAAACTTTTGAAGCTTTTACAGATATTTTCTTCAGAGATGCCAAAGGGTCTATGGATTATCAGCATTGTGATCCATTGCTAATGTCTAGTAATGGATCATATATAATAAAACCTGCAAATCCTTTAGCATCTCTGAATAAATCTTAATTGCAAAATAACAAATATAAATTTTTCTTATTAAAATAAGTAACTTAAAGACTTACTTTAGCATAATTTTCTTCAATTTCCTGTTTCTCATATTCATTGATTTCATTCTCTTGATTATCTGATAAATTTAACAATTTTTTTTTTTCTTGTGGCAGTGATTTGATTACCATTATCTTATCATCTTGTGGCATCTGAATAATGAATAATTATTGTAATAAATAATTAAAACAATAATAATATTTTTACTATACATCAATGATACTGCTTACTTCTTGAATAATTTTATCAGAACTAGCTCTCCTATATTTGCTAAACAATTCTTCAGTAGGTGTTACTCTATCCTGAACGTAATCACTACTTTTTTTATCTTCTGATACTTTTTTAGGTTCCAACCAATTTGGTAAATATTCTTTAATTTCCAATTTCTGTTTATCAAGATCTGGAGATACTGTATGTGTTTCTATTGTCTTTGAAATAACAACAGAATTATCAAACATGAGTAGAAAACAAAATTAATAATATTATCAGACATTAAAAATATATGCAAACCTAATGATTTATATTATTTTGTATATTTACAGTTTGCTTAGCTTGATTTGATGTTGTATCCAAGAAAAATAAACCTAGAGGATCATTAATGATCTCTGAAGTTCTCTTGCCTCTACGAGATTCTCTTGTTCCAAAAGATGTTGGCGCATATATCGAATGCTGTGATTGTGTCTTAGAAACTTCGGCTGAATGTTGTGTAACATCCAGTTCTAATTGTACAGATCTTTTACTAACTGATTCTTTCAATGGTAATGAAGTATGCATATCTCCAAATAGATCTTGCATTAATGACAATTTTTTTATCTTATCATCCGATTTTAGTCTCTCAATTTCTGTAGTATTTAATGCAGACATTAAGCCAATTTCCTTTTCATCTGACTTTGAATCCGATAACAACTCATTGGAAGCTTTCTTACTGAACAAATCATCTATTATACTTCGTTTATCTTTTACTGTTACTGGAATCTTTTGCTTCGATAACAAATCTTCCTTATCGGCTAGCAAACTAACCAATGGATCATCCTCATCTATAAGTGAGAAATAATAAAATAATTTATACATCTATAAAATTAGCTACAAAACGCTTTATTAAACGCTTCCAAATGTGTTTTACTCAGATAAATAATTTATAAAATGTATATTGATTAATATTTTTTGAACCTGCAAATGTAATTCTTTTCCTGTTATTTTCAATGGATGGATTTTTTCTAAATGCATTATTGAAAAATTTGTCATCCATGTTATCTATATCCTCCATCTTTCTACCTTTGACCACCTTTGACTTTTGACTACTATAGGCTTGTTCTTTTTAGCTGAATTTTTGTACCAGAAGAGAAAAGGAAGAAAGATAAACTAGTACAAAAGTTCAACCAAAAAGAAGATTTAAAGCGGGGAGCACAGATTCTTGCATAATGCATAACACATAAGACATAAGAAAATGAACCAATCAAAGAACTTTTTCTCAGTCTTGCTCACACTTTCGACTCATTGCTATTCCCTTTCTAGTAGTATAAGCTCTATAGTATACACTCATCCAAAAAGTTGCAACTATGGAAGACAGAGACCAGAGGATCGATTCTGTATCTTACTAAACTTACTATACTGATAATTTCATTGGTCAACATCTAGTAAATTTGCTCGCTTGTGTAATTTTCACCTTGTTTAAAGATACAGAATCAACTTCCCGGTTCGGAATACACCCTGGAATCGATTCTGTATCTTCAAACAAGATGAAAATAACAAAAATTACAAATTTTACTAAGTTTACTAAGTGTTAACCAATGAAATTATTAGTATTCTAGTTAGTTCGCTCACTTTTGTAATTTTCACCCAGGATCAATTCTGTATCTTGAAATGAGGTAAAAATTATAAAAGTGAGCGAATTTATTAAAATATTGATTATTTCATTGGTCAACACTTAATATATTTAATAATAAAAATCAATACGTGGTTCAAATATTAAAACAAATAAATTATTATTTTTCTAATTGTAATATGATTAAAATATAAAAAAAATTTTCGCTACGAACATCTTACGTTGTGGTTATAGCATTAAGAAATTTATTCGACTTAATATATTTGCTCACTTTTAGTAATTTTTACCTTGAGATCGATTCTGGGGATCGATTCTGTATCTTGAAACGAAATAAAAAAAGAACGAATTTACTAGAATACTGATAATTTTATTGGTCGACACCTAGTAAATTTGCTCATTTCTGTAATTTTCACCTCGTTTCAAGATACAGAATTAATCCCCCTGTGTAGTCTAGTGTCATCAAATGGAAAGTACCCAATAGAGTTTTAAGCCTTAAGCCATAAGAAATGGACGAATCAAGTGAACTTCTGGAATTCGACCACAATTGGTTGATTTTTTATGGCTTAAGACTTAAAACACGTATTGCAGGGTAGCGCATAATAATAAAGCATAATGGGTCTTGTACAGTAAGCCATTAGTCCTAAATCAGAAGTCAGAAGATAAAAATTGACGACTATGATTGGTCAATTTTTAGCTTCTGATTTCTGATTTCTGATTAGATATGATAGAAGGCCCATTAAGTTATCGCGTTACATGCTCCAACACGCTTCTACTTCTTCCAATCTTCCTATTCACTCAATTGCGCTCGTTAAGATGCTTTTTTATGCTGACGCTCGACGCTCATTTTCAGCATTAAAATAAATCGTTGTAGCATAGGGGCCCAGAAGCCCTATTCTTGAAAAGTATCGCATACGAAAAATCAGAGTAATGCTATAGTATATGTAATACATACTATAATATTTCCCTAGTTTTTCGTATGCGATACTTTTTAAGAATAGGGTCCCAGGGCTCCTATTTTTAAAAAGTATCGCATACAAGGGCCCCTATTTTTGAGTAGAAACGTATACGAAAAACTAGGGAAATATTATAATACACGTAACGTATACTATAGTATTTCCTTGGACTTTTGTATACGTTTCTTTTCAAGAATAGAGGTCCTTGTTCGCATTGCTCGAAATTCCCCAAAATTTTTGAACTTAAAAGGTTTGTTCACGTTGTTTGATATCTCCAAAAATTTTTGAACTTAAAATGAGATAGATATATATTTGAGCGTTGAACAGAGAGAAAACGAAGATGTTGAGTGCAAAAAGTGTAAGCAATGCAAAAACAGACTATTCGTGCCAGTTTCGTATCGCATAGAGAGAAGAGAGAGAGAGAGAGAGAGAGAGAGAGAGAGAGAGAGAAAGGAAAACGGGAGAGAAAAATGGCAATACATCGAAACGATTGTGAGCTGTGAATCGGCGAGATAATTGTGAGCCGGAAAGTGAAACGGAACAAGCAAAAGGAATGTGTGCCGTGATGCTGTCGACTTCGCTGATGCTGATCACACGCTGGTTCTCGTCGTCGTCATCGTGAGTGGTGATACCCGTGAGTCAAAATTGCGATGCAATCCATCTACTGGACTGGACGATTGCTATCACGCGCGCTCTGGAATGGCATTGCGAGCTACAGCTCTGCGTGCAGTAGTGAGCAACAGTCAAGCACGGCTATCGTGAGCAGCAGGCGTCACGAGGCCTCGCTTGTCTCCGCCGTGTGCGGTTTTCCGAAGGACTTTGCCTGGAGCCGGATACGTAGAGGCCAGTTTGGTGACGATGCCTGGTTCACTGCTAGATTCAGGACAACTGAAGTCATAGGTGGGACCAAAGAGCCTGTGACCACATTTCTCTAAACTTACATTATGCATACTGGAAGTTTGTTTCTTCCAGTTGCATCTTCAAGTTTTCTCCATGTGTTTCTTTTTTTCCAAATCCCATGCATCTATTTAAAAATCTAACAAAAGACCTAATAATAAGATAAAATAGCTAAGGGACTATACTTTAGCCTAATCTATGTGTTCTTTGCTTCGTTTTCTTGCTTTTTATCTCATGCCTTTCTTCCTTTTTTTTTCTTTGCGACCGTTTTAATGACAATTGCATTTCTTTCATGTATTTCTTGTCTCTTTCAAAATTCATCAATTTTTATCTCGGACATCAGAAAATTAAAAAATTAGATAAGATGCAAAAAGACAAAAAGTAAACAAATAATAAAAAGCTGAAACAGAAAACAAAAATATATATTGTAGATTAGGCTTTTAATTATTTTTGATTTTTTTCTTTTCATCTCTCTTCAAATCTTGTGTGTATTGTTGTTTCAATCTGATTACGGATGATTTATCTTATACAGCTGGAAAAAAATGAACTGAAACATTTTACAATTGTGTAATATTTGTGTGTCATATTTGTAAGTAGGTGTAATTGTAAAAAAACCAATCACAATCAAATATGAAGAGAATATTTAACTATGATAGATCAATTTTTGCAATATACTTATACAATTATAGAATGGGATTTATATTTGTTTCTAAAAGGACATGAGAGTTTCTTGATAACAATGTAAAATTCGTGAATCGCTTAACAGACAATTCAGATTTCAAATATGCTATTGGAAAAAAAGATTAATTTTTTTAACTATATTGTTATGATATTTACTATACTTAAAATAAGTGTACATTCATTGGACCAAAAGAAAAGAAAGTACAGAGAGAAGAAAAATATGAAAAAAAAGAATATAACTTTAAATTTAAATAAAACTATATTTTAAAAGATGATAAGATACATATATATATTTTCTCAGGTGTCTTATGTGTAATATTCAGTTGAACTTTTTGCTATACTTTTTGCACTTTCCTATAATGTTTGTCCTTTTTTTATATAAATAAAAAGGCTTCTAATATACTAAATATAACTGAAAATTTAAGAACCTATAACTTTAAGGCTCAGCTGTTACTTTGACTTTAAACAAGGCTTAAAGCTCTCTCTGTCTCTATCTCTTTAGACTTTAAAATGAGACAAAGAATTTTAAGTCTTAAGCTCAAAATACACAATATTGATGCAATCAAACCTAAGTGACTTTATTATCATTAATTTAATTCTTTCATAAATCATTAATTTTTTAAATTTATTTTATATATGCTGATTTTTTTGCTTTCTTTAACATATGGACATTATATGTATACATTTTATTTTATAAAAGTTTAATATCTTTAAATAAAAGTACAAGAAAAACAAACATGTTTAGTTTAATTTTTTTATATAATTTTTGCTTCAAATAGATAATTATCAAAATAATGTTAGACATTTATATACATATTTATTAAATATAAAATATTTAATTAATTATACCTCATGTATGTTTATAAAAATGCATAATTACTGTATTTTATTGATTAAATATAGATTATTTAATATATATAAAGTACTTAATAATTTAAAGTTAACAATTCTATGTATAGATGATTCTTATTAAAATATCCAGAGTTTGCTTAAAACTATATAATTATATTATGCATCATACATAACTATGATATATATACATTTTTTCAATTTTTAATTTTTAGGTTAAGTTTTTACATGAAAATATAAAATTGACCAGCAGCTTTTTCAGATACTTGCCTTATACAGGTATTATTTGTTATGCTTCAGGTGTGGCTGATGGTGTGGGAGGATGGCGATACTACGGAATTGATCCAGGAGAGTTTTCTAATTTCTTAATGAGAACGTGTGAGAGACTAGTCTCCATGGGTAGATTCACACCTACAGAACCAGCTGGTTTATTAGCACGTAGTTACTATGAATTGTTAGAAAATAAACAACCAATATTAGGTAAACAAATTGCTTTCAGTAAAAAAATTAGAGATAAAAGTATTCAGAAATGTTGTTCTAAAATTATTTTAGGTATTGATTATTTTTTTGGCATATAGGTAGCAGTACCGCGTGCGTAATAATTCTCAATAAAGAAACGAGCAGCATTTACGCAGCCAATATAGGAGATAGCGGTTTTGTAGTCGTACGAAGGGGAGAAGTAGTACATCGGTCCTCAGAGCAACAACATTACTTCAATACTCCTTTCCAGTTGTCATTGCCACCTCCAGGACACTCTGATCTAGTACTTCGCGACAGGTAGATTATTTATTATTGTATATATATTGATATATTCTGCTTATATCTATATATGTATATCTGTATATTTTTATATATTTATGTTATATATGAGGTTGCTGTGAAAAGTTATTTTTTAAGAGGTTACACTAGTGTAAAATTTAAAAAAAACATCGAAAAAATTTGTTTGGTTTTAAAAGTAGTTTGAAATCTGTAGAATATAGGAACAAAAGGTTTTAAGTATAAATCCGAGTTAATTTCTGAGTTACAAAGCCTACAAAATTTGCACTATATGATATAAAGATGTTGTAGAATTTTATGAGTTTTTCTTGAAATCTTGTTTTTCAAAACGGTGTCGAAGATTTCTCAGAATGTACTCATCAGATTGACTTGAATTTTGGTTTTTTATTATCCTTATTATAGTTTTCTCTAAGATTGACCGAAGATTTTTATCATCAATATCATTGTTTTGCAAGATACTAATAAATTAGTTAACAATATTTGTGCCAAAAGTCAAATCAAAAGTTAAAAAAAAATTTTTTAAATCAAATTTTAATAAATTTTGAATAAGCTTGGTCAATACTTAGGGAATACAAATACATTTCACAAATACACTTTTTTTTTGTTTTTATTTTATACGATACAATATGGCGGAAGCATCGACTGATGCGAAAAAAATTGATCTTTCGTAATATTTTAATAAATGGTGTTAAGATTATTACTTTTTCCTTTCATTTTGCATATTTTATTACCTTCAATATATACTTGAATAAGGTACTAAAACACAAGTCTGCAGATTTTTTATTTCTTCTAATCTACACTTAAAAATTATCTATTTTTATGCTCACACCGGTCTAACCCCTTAATAATTATATTTCCTTTCTTTTCAGTCCAGAATCCGCCGACACTTCGAGTTTTGGTGTCGAGGATGGCGATGTGATCCTTCTGGCAACCGACGGAGTATTTGATAATGTGCCTGACCAGTTGCTAGTCACAGAGATGCGTAAAATTGAAGGCGAAAGAGATCCAACGAAAATACAGTGCGTCGCTAACACGATAGCATGGATGGCACGTCGTTTAGCTTTTGATGCTGCCTTCATGTCTCCGTTTGCTCAAAATGCCCGTGAGAATGGGATCGATGCAATAGGTATGTAAAAAAAAAGTATTAATTGTTTATGCCGTATTTTAAGTAGCATTTTTCGATAACAAAAAAACCGCTTTCTATAAAAATATCTTTAAAAGTTATAAAAGAAACTTGTCATACAATTTCTCATTATCTCTCCTTCTCTCCTTCTCTTCCCTTTCTCTCATAGAAGAAATTTAATATTGAATGAAAATTTTCTTTTACTCATTGCATTTGGACTTAATTCATTAATATAAATAAATAAATGTAAAAAGTTTAAATTAAAAAAAAAGACATTTAATAAAAAAGCATGGAAAGATAGATTTTTAATCTTTCAGGTGGTAAACCAGACGACATCACGGTACTTTTAGCAACAGTGGCGATATGATAAAAACAATAAGAAACAAGTGTACAATAGAGCCCTGATGATCATTGTATTATAGTCCATGTCATTGCGTATATGTATTTAGTTATACATCATTATATTAATCCTATTACACTAATCATTTATTATTTAAATCGAAATAAATGGTTTTATAAAATCATTTCTTATACTATTCATTATTATTTTCTTTACAATTCTTTGATAATTCTTAACTATTAAATTCAAGGAATACATTGTGCAAAGGAAAAACATTTTATGATCCTGGAAGCCAAAGATATAAGAAAAGATAAATATGTTCAATTTTAATAGCGTTTTTCGTTGGCAGAACTGGTGCACATTAACCTAATCTGACTGAGATATCTCAATTAATAAAATACTCAATGTATATTTTATCAAATATCACAATAAAATGTAATGAGGATTTCGCGTAATTTAATTCATTTCTATATTTTTATTAAACGTACATTTTTATGTCGATTTGTGTACAACAGCTCAAAGTGCACTGAGTGCATATCAGCTCTGCCAGTGAAAAACGCTATAAGAAATTAAAATGATATAGACATTTCGAATCTAGTATTCAAAAGCAATAAATAATTTAAAGGATTTAAAATCCCTAAGAATCTTAGAAATTGAAATTATTAGAACTATTAGAACAACGATAATTATTCCTCACAATCGTGCGGGAGTCCAAATTTCTTATTTCTTTGCTTAAATCAATCCACTATAAAATATATTTGCATTAACATTCAGAGGTGACCTATGTTAAAAATTCACAACTGTTTAGCTTAAGATCATAACTGCACATAACACTCACGAGAATCACAGAAAAGTTTAAATTATATCCAAGCTAATTATTAATCGTACTTGGAAAAAATAATCCACCTTTCCTAAATGAGAGAAAAAAATTTCAAGATGCAAAATTACACTAAAACTTAACTCACACTTTAAACAATTCTTTGTTATAGTAATTGACTATATAATAGATTAGTCCTAGAAAAAAAAAACACCTTTTTACCTTTCCATCATTCTCGTAATGAAAAGGTAACGAAAAAACGAAGCGACAATTATTAATTATCAATGCAAAATCTCCGTTGTATTCATATAGTACATAATATACACGTATGAACAAAGTGTAGGAAGTGTATATATATATTATTTTTTCAGTTTATATTTAACGATTTGTACTTTGTAGATGTTATCTATAGATTACACTTCGCTACGATAATAAATATAAATAAATGCTTTAGTATAATTTAAAATAGTCTCCTTGTCACAATGGCATTGTTTTTCTCTCTTTCTTCCATCGATACTTGCAAGAACTATGAGCACGGTTAGTGTATCACAAAATTACCACCGATCGCAAATATCTTACAAAAGTGACATTCTCAATATAATAAATCTAATTAATTCGCGAGTGGAAAATTACAATTCCCGTGTTGAACCGGAAGTTTATTCTCTAGCGACAGATAGAGGTATAATTCTCGGAATGCTAATTCAGTTGCACTCGCGTATATTAAAATTTTATTTCTATCGAATTAGAGAATTTTAAATTCTGCAGCAGATATAAATCTGCGGGATACGACAAACTTTAATATTTATTATTATTAAAACATTTTACTCGGTACATATGTTTAGAATGAAATAAGCTACTATATACGACATTAGGATCGTAAAATAGCTTATAGACTGAAATATCTAATAACAACTAAAATTACTAATCTTACAATTTAACTCATTTCAAACTTAATGAAGAACCTATGGTTGAAAAACAAAATAAAGTTTGCGACATTCTGTTCGCGGTATTCTGAATAAAACAATTTAATTCATATTTTCTGCAATAGTACTAGAAGCGCAACACTTGGTTTCCAAAGCTAACATCAATAGAATCTGGATTTTGTACGAGTAAAACACATATGAATGTGTAAATGGAATTTAAGGAAATCAATAAAGTTAATTGATTATTTAAGTGCGTTTTTCTGTAGCTTCTTCGACTATATGCAGAGTGTATAAATATTCGCGCGTTTTCTCATGTTTACAAATTCCTTGAGAAGTTAACAACAATTATATACAGATACTATGAGGGTTCAAAAATTTAAAAAAATAATAAATGTAAAAGAAAGACCAATACTTGGTTTGTAGCTCTTTCTTTTATATTTATTAATTCCTTGAAAAGTTTGACTTTCCTTCGAAGGCAATTATTATTGAAGATTATTAATCGCAATCTTTAAATAAAATCTTATATAGGTATCGAATTTTTATAAAAAAAATATCAGCTTATGCTTTTATTATGTTTTTCGAAAGATCTTTAATGAAATGAAATCGCTCGATCTCTTATACACCCTATACATATATTATCTTTTACGTGTTTCTCGTTACATCTTTGCACACAAACCCAGGCACTAAAAATTGTTATACATAATTCGAAAGGAACAATGATAGCAATGTCCTCGGATAATTCAACGCAAGAAACAGCATTAACAAGAGAATGCTGAATTTTTCGATTATTGTACATTGGCTTCTTGTCCCCAATTGAAGCCGCCTGGCCGGTCTTCTGGTGGTGGCATATAATCTGGATCCTCAGGATATGCATCAAACAAAGTCTTTCTAAGAAAGAAAAATTATATTATTTCTCTCATCATATCATATAATAGTCTATCGTTTATTTATCGCCATCCGACTTTTGAGATATTTCTCGATAAAGGAAGCTGAATAAAATTATCGGATTTTCTATTAGATTAGCTTGAAATTAACGATTGCAAGTGATTTAGCACATCGAATGTATGAAAGAAACATACATAAAAAAAGTTTCATTGCTTAGGCTAAAATTGGCTATTTTACACAATGTCCTAGACAATGAATAAAATAGATTAATTTTGATCAAAGTAATGGAATCTTTCTTATGGTTTTTTTGGAATCTTTCTACCTGGTTATTTTTTTTTTTGATATATTAAATCATTTGTAAACATTAATTTCAAACTAAATTGACGGGAAAATATTGAAAATATTGCAATAAAAAACCAGATTTGGATGAAATTATACTACTTTTAATGCGATTTTTAACATGTTTCCATCAGATCAATTTGAAATAAACGTATCCACATGATACAACACTTAAAAAAATACAAGAAAACCGCATAAGAGAGGTTCCATTGTTTAGGCCAAAATCTAGCAATTTCACCCATTTCTCTTTTGCTCGACAATTTAATTAATAAAGCTATAATTTTCATTTTAAATAATGATCATAATAATTAGGAATACACTGAATAGTAAAATTATCGAACATTAGATATTGGATATTCAGTAGGGCAATTATCCGATCGGATACCGAATATATTTCCTTGAATATATATATATCTTGGATATCTGGAACAAAACTTCCAAAAAAAGCAAGAAAAAAGTAGTTATAATAATTTTTTTTATCTTCCCGTGAAAAGAGAAAGAGGAAAAATGAACTGTGCAAGAAATTCAGCTAAAAAACATAAATCCAACCGGATAGCCAGATATCATTAGTAAATATAAGTACCAGATAATATCGGATATTTCCTGGATATCCTAATAATCACTCTAATAATATAATCACATAATTTTAAACTTAATTTTAATGTTAAGTTTGCTTACAATATTTGAGGAGTTTTTAGAATTCGGAAACCACCTCTTATCCGAGGAAATACATCCTCCGCGAAATAGTAAGTATGCCCTACTGCCATTCCCACAAGATCAACCCATATTGTATTGCCAAGCAATACAGAGAAACCTAACAGCACCCACGGTAAATACGGAGCCTAAAAAAAAAGTTATGAGTAATTGTAACATAACTATTTATTAAATAGAAGTTAGAATAATAATGCAATAGCTAATTACACAATATTAATAAAACAAAAATAATGTGTGACATGTATATTTCCTTAAATTGAACCTACTTGGAAGTTTAAAAGTCCGAAGAAGTTCATCCTGACAAAAGGATTTCGTCGTGACCACACGTACACCAACATTATTGTGAATGCATGCCCCAGGAATAGCAAATTGACGAAGAATGCAAAAGTCTATGAATAGTTAAGGAAACAAGGACAAAAATATTCTTAAAAAAGATATTTTTTAAATGACAACATTAATAATTATAACTATAATTACCATAATTATAATTATAATTACCATTGTAATTATTACAATCATACTATAAATTACATTACTATAATTAAGAACATTATTATACATACAAGTGCTGTTAATTATAATTGTTATTAAGACAGAAAAGTAATTTAATTTAATTGTTAATAGAATATTAGTGTTCCAATCGATATAATATTATAATATAATATTATATAATATAATATTATATAGTATTATAGAATGTCCTCCATAATTATAATTATCAAAATTAATAATTAATAATTAATAATTAAAATTTGCCAAGGATACAATCATACATAATCCACCAAAAATAAACATCATCACAAAATCAGCTGTTCTCCTGCGGAAGGATCCTTCCTCCAACATACGACAATATCGATATGTGAAGATCATATTGAATAATAGATTGAATCCAACATTTCCAAAGAACAGAAATGTTGTTATTAATCGCCATATCTGAAATAATCCAGTGTAATACTTTAGAAAATTTGTGACTGTTGATTTAGTACATGACAAAAAAATCAATTTGATAAAAAGTACAAATCTATTCATAAATTTTCTTCTAATGATAATAATAACCTTTGAATTGTCTTACATAATAAAGCCAACTTTACATAGTTATTTGCATATCTATACTTTCGTACCTGATATTGCTCCACAATAAGAATAGGATTGAAATACAGTTGAAACGGGGATACCAAGTCTAATTGCTGAAACATTTAAAATAATTATACATTGCTGACAAGCAAATATATTTTATAAACTCAACGAAATCCATTTGTTCATTCGATTAAAATTATTTCCTAATTATCAGGCTTCTCTCTGTATATCATTTTTATACAATCATAGGCAAGCATTAGGATAAGTGCTGAGTCATCAAATGTGCTCAAGTATAAGTACTTGATTATAGAAACAGATAAAGAGAGAATTTGAAAATGTAAGAAGGATTTGGAATGAAGGAAGATTCGGGTTTGGACCCGCGCAACGGGCGGCCAATGGGCGAGGTTGATGGACAGGATTAAAAAAAAAACACGAGATAAGTACCACAGCAAGGGTCGTGATGACACAGGCTGTGGTGTAAGCCCGCGTCACAACGGGCATCTGCTTGTACTCGTGCCATAACGCTTCGTAGGCCATTGGCATCGATTGTCGGCGACCTCACGCCGAACGTATTCCTTCGTTCGCACCGAAACCTCGCAGCTGCATACACGCCGCTCCCCAATCCTGCTGCCCGTTTCACCATCGCATGTCGCACCGATGCGCGCGGCAATGTTACCTGCACATCGTTGCTCGCGAACGCAATTTCGTCTCCGTCGTCCGCTTCGCACACACAATCTTTGTACACGTAACACGTGAAACTGCGTGAAACTGTCGGCGGGGTGAGGGGGGGCAGTGGGGAACACGCACGTCTGGGGAAATTTCCGCGTAAAATCGCTGCCAATCCACATGGATTGTCACGGGCTGTCAGGCTATGACTTTTTCGCCAGTAGGTTGCCCATATCGATCATCGCAACGACAAATTCCACCAAACTTCTCATCGCTACGGTAGCCGTTGCGCGCAGGTTGTAATGTTTATCCTATGGTATCCTATGGTTTATCCTACGTAACGTCGGACGCGAAAAATCACGAGAATCATCGCAGAACATATAGAATCGTGTCGCTCCTCCAGTGAGGACGCACGTAGAACGGACTTGATCAATCATTGTGTTTGATCGATTGTCGGAAATAATTCAAGGATGGTTCTTACTAAGGAGTACCGCATTTGCATGCCGCTCACTACAGAAGAGGTAACCTTCGAACGCTTATTTAATTATTTATTATTTTATTCGATAATCGAAAGTATTTATTCCACTCGTTTGATAACTATCGTTACCTATCGTATGTTGATGTTTTTTTTTTAAAGATGTCGAAATCTTTTCTCTAAAAATTATTTGTAGTGATCGATCAATTTCTTTGTATAGTATCGCATCGGTCAGCTATACATGATCGCTAGACATAGTCATGAACAATCCGATAACGATGAAGGAGTAGAGGTGGTTGAAAATACTGTCTGCGAGGATCCTGTTCATGGAAAGGGTCAATATACTGAGAAAAGGATCCATCTATCTAGGTAAATCTTGTTTTTAAATATATAACATAGGCATAGTTCCACAATTCATGGTTAACTCTTAACCGAGATTTAACTTATTCATCGTCTCTTTCCAATTCTAAAATTGAAAATAGATGAGAAACAAATTGAACCTAAATTAGGAGTTAACCTTGAGTTGTGGAACTGAGCTATAGAAATACATACAGTATTGCAACAGGTATAGACGCTTTTCAGCAAAAATATAATGTAACAAATGAATCATTTCATTCTTATTTAATAAACAACAAGAATATGTCCTTGCTGAAAAATGTCCTATATATAGAAGTTTTATAGTATTGCTTTCTTGAAACAAACATTTCACTGTCTCTTTTTTCTTTTCAGTAAACTTCCTTATTGGATTCAATCTATCTTACCACGAATATTTTATGTGACGGAAAAAGCATGGAACTATTATCCCTTTACTATAACAGGTACATTTTGTTTTGTTTGCATGATCACAACACTGAATTACAAATTTTGAATAATTTTTAAACGGTGAATCTGTTACTAGAAAAGTTCCATCTGATCAAATTTTTAAGATATGGCATGTCAATTTTTAAAATATTTTTTCTAAATAATTTGGATGCGAATGAGAAAGGCAAGTCCACTAAAATTTAATGATAATTAAGAAACATCAGAAATATTGAAATGAAAACAAAATGCTAAATAATTACTACTAGATCAGACCTGTGACAACACTTTGCTTGTGAACTAAAACACTTCCATTT
>Ga0157363_1001713_pt1 | contig 18632 bp, 12 predicted proteins | sample AttsexASBM1_FD_111477 | JGI IMG/M metagenome (GOLD analysis project Ga0157363, IMG submission 111477) | Fungus gardens microbial communities from leaf cutter ant in Ribeirão Preto, State of São Paulo, Brazil - Atta sexdens ASBM1 | ecosystem: Host-associated > Fungi > Mycelium > Unclassified ... | reverse complement strand
GAGAGAAAAATAATAGATATAAACGATTATAATTTCAGAGAAAAAAAAATATTAATAAATAAGAAATTTATTTTGTATGTAAATAATTTATATAAAAAAAAATATATATAATATATATATATATATATATATATATATATATATATATATATATATATAGAGTTCTCTCAAACATGAAAAAATTATACTAAAAATTATTATTTTAAATAAATTGTATTATATAACAATTTAAGTACAATGTATAACAATTTTCTTAAATTTATTTACTATTTATTAACTAAAAAATTTATTAAAAAGCTAAAGGTTTTTAAGTGTGTGTGACTGTTAATAACATAATTGACTATATTTATTTGCATGGTTCAAACTTCTATAAATTAAAAATATAGTTGTCCCAAAAAATAATTATGAATTCGAGTAGTAAAGCATGATAATTGCAATTATTTTTTTCAGTGAAGGTAAGAGAATGTTTTAACAGAAAATACATAAATTAAAGAAAATAAAGTTCTTATGTTTATATAATTTTGATTCTTGCATAATTTACGCGCGAATTTGAGATTAATTGTAATCCTCTGTGAAATGTATTATAAAGTACTTGAATAGAAAAATTATATTTCTTTAAATGGAAAATTGAAAAAAGTATAAAAATTATAAATATTTACTGATATGTTTATAAATAAATGTTTATAAATAAATAAGTATTTATTGATATGTTATTTGAATTCTATTGAATTATTCATAAATACTTATATTATGTATAATACATGGTGGATGAAATGAATAAATGTATCAAGCAAGGTTTTTTGCGATTTGAATCGAGCGAAAGATTGAAAGGTGTAGGAATCCCTGCTCCGGAATGCTATGCGATATTACGCATCGATCGAACTCGTTGTCGTGACAGATGCAATAATAAACTACAATTACCGTGAAAAATCAAAGTATTAAAAGATTACATTTATCTTGCGTTTATTCGATATAAACTTTTATAAATGAGATGGATTGTCAATTTGTTTATAATTCCGACACACGCGAGTTGCGTTTCATATTTGACGTTTCATTAACCGTACCATTTGTATTGAAATATAATCCTCATATTTATGAAAATTACCTCAAAGATGACAAAAGAAAAACTAGGCATATAAAATGAATTGTAATATGTACCAAAAGAATTTTTAGATACGCGGAATATGTGATCAGATTTAATTTTTTATTTACTAGCTTTATTTACTAACTTTCTACATACATTCGTCTGTTTAAATCACGCTTCGCGCATAAATCACGAGTATTTCCCGAGGATGAAATGAAATACTAGATGATAAAATGAGTATAGAGTTGGCTTGAGAATTTGTTTTGTTATGTGTCAGAGAAGGATATGCAAGTGTGAAAGCGAGCGCGGCGAGCGTGGCGAAATAGCTGGCCGTCCGTCCACGCACGTCTGGTCCTCGTCTGCTTGGCCAAGGTCCTTGAACGAAGGTCTGTTCTAAAAAAGCTGCACAATTGGATAACCAATCAGCCAGACAGTATCGTATATCAAAAGAACATGTCTAAACGGAATTTACAGACCGTTTATTGTTCCGTTGTGTTGTGATGATTACGATGATTACGTTATATGTATATATAGAATAATTCTGTAAAAATCTATTTATTTTATCAGAAATTATTCAAAAGAGAAACAATTCTAAAACTGTGTTATAATGAGAAAATTGACTTGATCAATTTCGAAAGTGGCCGTTTAACTTTTGTTAGAAATAGTAAAGTAAAAAATAAAAGTCTCACGTAGCCGTAAAAAATTATATGCGTATAGAATATTCTGTATAATTGAATAATTTTTATATAAACTTGGGATGAAACTTATTGACGCAGAGCAATTAATATGCGAGAATCGGAGATGACTTTACGTGTCGTGCATAGCGATGTAACTCGTTAAAATCATGGTGACTGACGCAACGTATATGCGTATAATAGACCTTGAGCCACTATTACACTGGCTGTTTATGTCGTTATGCAATCGAGACGGCTTAGTCTGCGCATACGGAGTTTAACGGAGTAAATAATGCTTTTCACCCGTTACCCCCACGCTCGTAAATCCGCATCGGTATTTAAACGTCGCTTTGGCATTTAAACTTCTTACATTCGCGAGTTGCACTTTCACGGAATTCTTTTGCAAGATGCGATAATTAATGATGCGTGTAAATGAAAAGTCACGCCTCGTCGAGTAACACCGTTATCTTGGTTTTATGTATATGACGGTGCTAATTACATTCGTTCATGTTAAAATAATAATTCTGTTAAAAATTTAAATCGAAACAGTAACTACATTAACATTGAATAATTTACATTGAAATCACGAAATCGGTTATACATATATATATTCACAGCAATATTTATTGACACATAAATATCAATATCAACGAAATATTCTTGGTGATTTCGATTAAAATCCGCACATAAAAATATTTATGTTTTTAAATATTTTTAAAGGTTCAAATATTGAAAAACATAATCTTTCATACACAATATTAGTTACTATGAATGAAACGTTATCATTTCTCTTGCATATTATGTTTAAACTAAAATTTGGTCACAAATAAAAATTAAATAAGATTATTATTTTTGTGATTTCTGTGATAAAAAATAAATATAAGTTTTTTCGGATATTTTATGTTAAGAAACATTAACCGCCTGTTACAGAAAAGCTTAACGATTTTTTCGGAAGAAATTCGTGTAATTATGTAGAAAGGGAACTCAAGAAGGTTCTGGCGGGATGGTGATCGCGCGGGGTAGAGTTTCATTCTCCGCAACATCATCTTCGAAATGCCACTGTGCATTTCGCGCCACACCGGCGGTCGGTAGACGTTCATGGCTGCGGTCTGTAGTCGATAGTCGGTAGGTAGGGAACTGGTGGCTGTGATACTGATGAGATCTGGGACCAGTCCTAGGGAGCCCTACGAGATCGCTAATTTCGATCCAATTCACGCTCGAGTAACTACGCCCGTTTTTCCGATCTCTATCTTTGTTGATTTATCGCGTTCGACCGCTCGGCATGCGATCGGCGTTTCTCTCTTCCTTCTTCCTTTTTTTTTCTTTTTCTTCTCGTCTTCGTGCATAGCTTCTGAGAGTCGGAGACGACGACTTCAGTTTCGCTCTTCGGGACGATGACGTGAGCGTGTGCGGGAACAGGAATCGCTGGGGCGTGCCTCGTATTTACATTCCGCGGCTGCACTTTCAGTTTTTCTTCTTGCAATCGCGATGCTCCCGCGTGCTTCGTCGCGATTTGTCAGCGACGAATTGCACCGTGTTTACTTAAAGTAAAGACACGTACTCCAAAGGTTCAAGTATAAAGATGCATTCGAGGGACTAATACCTGTTTCTTATCTTTCCAATATTACTTCACGAGTCTTTAATTTTTAAGAAAAAAGTCTCTTCCGCATTATTTGCATTTTTTGCACTTAAAATCATCGCTTTCTCTCTTCAATGTCCGAATACAATATATTTATCTCGTTTTAAGTGCAAAAATTTTTGAAGATTTCAAGGAATATAAACAAACATAAAGATACATCACTTATGTTCATTTCTACCAATTTCTGTTGTAGTTTAATTTAATTTTGATGATTCAACTTACTTTTCATCTTTTTCTCTAATGCTAAGAATTAGAAAACAATGAGAAGAATAAGTTGAATCAAGATTAAAGTTACACTGATAGGGAAATATTTCTCGTCTTACTATTGCATCTCACAAATTGCTGCCAGGAGTAAGTTTATTGTAAAAAATAAATTTATTTTAGAAAGATCTCCAAAACTCGGAGGGAAAAAATATCTACTCAATCTACTACTAACTATTATTTGTTTACTTCTGTGAAGTTAGCATCTCATGTTTCAAAAAATGAAATTTTCTTATTATTTAAATCTAATAGTTTGTCTTTTATAGATCTATGTTTCAGAATCTAGGATCGTGTTTCGTCTCGATATCATGATATTTGTTTCCGTCAACGGAAACCCGACTGTCTCGCGAACATCCCGTGCAAGACTACTTGATGTTTAGTGCGAATATCTATCCGCCGGCCAAGGACGCACTTGTCGACGGCGCGATGCGTAACACCTAGCGCGATAGAGTTACGCGCCGCTAATGTGTGTCACGCGTACGTCGATTGCGTCACATTAGCCTCGTCGGGGCCGACCCGTCTTCGTCGTCGCGGCAGCAATCCGTCCAGACCGAGATAATCGGTGTCAAGTGCCAAAGGAACGGAACGGTCCCGGAAATTGCGATTAATCGTACGGTCATTGTGCATCCCGAGACGTCCCGACGCGTAGATCAATCTTCGTCTTTTACGACAAACGGACATGGTTACGCTTTCGCAATTAAATTGTTATTATATCGTTATATTTAATCTTCGTATGCTTTTTCGGAATCTTCTGCACATACGACGTGAAATGCTTTATAAATTTATTTTCATATTAAATAGATTGTTCAAAGCAAGAAGGCTTACTCAATTATTATCTTTTATTTATTTTATTGAATCGATATTCTTGAAGAGATATTGTTTTTAAATTTTTTATATTTTCGTACTTATGATGTATATCAAAAGAAAAACATATCTATATTTTATGTATGTAAACTTGTTAAAGTACTTTTATACTTGTTAAAGTACTTTTGTGTTACTGAATTTCTTTGTTAAAAAAACCTGATTCTTTAGGAAATATCGATTTAACTCCAAAATTGCGTTTAATTTATTTTTAAAAAAGCACAAGTTCTGTCTGAAGGATGGAATTGTTTCTAAAAAATTTGCAGTGATAGTATATAAAAGACATATTTCCGAGAAAAATGTCATCTTCCGTCTAGACCTTTTTTAGGGTCTGCGCGACATTGTGTCATCGCAAGACGTGATGTATCATTTCTCGTACAGAGAACAGTAGAAAAAGAGTTGGATCTAACAATCCACTCGCGTACAACCTTACATTCGTTTTAACAAATATATCATGTTGACATACATCTTGTCTCGTGCTGAAATTGCTAAAGTTGCATTTCAATAGAGACAACGTACAAGTATATTTGCTGTTGCTAATAGCGAACCGATCTATAGTGCTTTCATCTGCGAAAGATAAGTCAGGATGCACGTGCGCCGAACACAGTGCCTGAACGCGTATAGTTAAACCGGAGTCTAGTCTTCGCCTAGACACTCGACAGACTCGCGCACTCTGCACAATAGTAGGAAGCGCTAAAAATAATCCACCCCGGCTCCACCACGTTCTGGCCTTGGCCAGCTTCGGTCCTCGCAACCTGACCGGCACTCTCCACGAGCCTTCTCCTCCGTCCCTACCCCTCTCCACCTACGCACGTGGACAGCCGCTGCGTGGGCGCGGATCGTTTTTTAGCCTTCCTCGTCGCGGCGGATTGATTAAAAGTTCGCCCCTTTCTTTCACCGTCTCGCCCGCTCTTTTGCCACGGTCTCTGCTTTACTCTTTACTTGACAGAGAAACGAAAACTGAAAGAAATTCGGCTTCACCTGCGTCCCGCGTATATCGCTTCTATAGGATGACTAAAAATATAACGAATATGTTGCACTTTAAATTTGTGCATTAGATATAAACAAATAGATTTTCTATGTGAGAAATTTAATGTGGATGTTTCTTTATTCTCTAAATTTTTTGGTGTGGAATTCTCACTCTAAAGAATGAGAATTGAGCTAGTTCTTGAAAAAGAATGGCTCAATTTTTAATCTTTAAGAGTGAGATTTCATTCTTCAGAATGAGATTCGTTCTAAAAGTTTTAGACAGAACGTATTAACGAAAACCCATTAAAGTTTACAATTTAACTATGGCTATAAAATGCAAGAAGTATATAAATGTTATGTGTTTTATGTAGACCTGAATTAAAACAGTCATTAATAAAAAGAAAGAATTTTCATAATTGCAGAAAATTAAATGAAATATAAATTATACAAGGCACATTGCCTAGTAATTAACTCTGGAATGCTACTAATTTTTTCCTTACACTACTCTGAATGAAATTCATCCGCATAATTAAAAATTTTTTGTATACTTTTTAATATCTACTTTATAGAATATAAGGTATTAGAATAATTAAACTAATATAACATAATACTATTTTAATATAAATAATTAAATTGAATGTAAAACAATCTTATTAAATGTTATTTAAGTTATCAAAATTTTAATAATAAAAAATACTAAAAAAATACTCGACTAAATTACTAAACTAAATTTAAAAAAAATGCATGGCTATGAGTGAAAACTAGTACGCCGATTCTATGATTCTCAACGACAGTTCAATATCGTTTTGTTGCCACAGATATTATACGATAAAAAAGCTACGAAACAATAACATACCGAACTGTCATTAAGAGCTTCAGAATCGGAGTACAGGATTAATATATTTAAATATATTTCTTCTACGTCTGTTACTGCATTACAAAAATTGCATTGCGTGAAATTAATCAGAATTTTCGAAGTTATAAGAGTTTTACCAAAACGATATCTGTAAAATCATACTGAACGAAGAATAAACCGAGAAATGTACCGTTAAGGATGTTGCGCAGTATTATGCCAACTTCGACGACCATAGATCGTCGTTGAAGAGCGATCATTAAAGATGTTTTAACGAGGAGTCGCGCAGACGGGACAATAGCGGCAGGAATCAGGAGGGTCGCCATCTCTTTCCCTTCTCCACATCTCTATTGGATGCATGCGAGAGGTCTGTCCCGACACTCCCGGCTCTCCATCTGCGTGGGTCTCGCTCGGTGCATTCGTCGCAGACTCTGGAAGGGAGACATTAAACCCTTTGCCGCGTGATTTAGTTGACAAAGTAGCATAGTTACAGTCGTACGCAGAGACGAGACCGGCTCTAGCCTGAGCCTGCAATGCCGTCTTCGTGGCATCCTACAAACACTACCGTGACAAACACGGTTGAGAAACACGATTCCGCAAGCTATTTTAAACTAAAAAAAGTCATTGTTTAAGCGTCTTTCGGAATCCGATATCCGTATTAATGTTTAGTCTGGCGTCACGTTTCACCGGGTAGCGGACACGCCATACCGGCTCGTACTGCACGTGCCATTTTCTCGATTTTACTCCTCACATCTCTTTTGTCCGCGACCTGTCTTCGTCGTGTACCACCACCACGTCGACAATTTTACAATCAGGCATTAATTAAACACTCTTGTGATTGGCACTCTTCGTTGGATGGAAATATTCGCTGTTACTCGCTCCTTTGAAACATCAATCTTCTTCGCTTATAACTCATAAAATATTAGCGATTTGACGTTTTTACCCGTAATTGATTTGAAATCTATTGTAGAAGCTGTCATTAAATTAAAAAAAACGATAGAACGCGATAAGAAACCATATAATATCATCAAAATATTTATTAATGTAATATGGCAGAAATTCTTGAATCATCTACGTGAATCTTTCACGAATTACTTTCATGAATCAACATTTCCGAAGTAAAAAAAAATCTGTAAGTAGGTGCTTTTCATTTAGTGATACAAACATCGTTTTATCTTCCTTGATATTGTAGAGGTAACAAAGATAGAACGATATTTGTGTTGATTTGTATCACCAAATGGAAAGGCAACTCAGTGTCTCGTACTTTAGTTTAGTGCGAAGATAATAAGTAGTGAGATCGTGCCAGATCAACGTAGTCTACTTCGCAGTCCCTAACTCCGTAGATCACGACAATGGCGTATTGTCTCTCCCTCTTGCTCGTTACCATCCATGCCTATTATCCGATTCTATTTTCCAATCTATCCTCGTACGAGGCGCACCTTGTCTCGTCCAGGCTTGCGCTAGTCTTCTTCTCCAAGTGAATGCAGAGCGATGCGCTCTTTGTCTCGCGGCACTTCAAATAGGCGGCACTCGAGACTCGGCACAAAGAGCAGCAAACCCGTACTGTGGTGATAACAGAGAGAGCAAGAAAGCTCAAGATAAGACCGAGGACCCTTATAGCCGCGCCGTTCTACGTCGGTTCATTCCCAAGGGAATATGCACACATGGTATGTGGTCGATATCTCGTGTGTGTTCACTTAAACGAATTACAAAATTATCATACCATCATAGTGAGATTTTTTTTTTATCATTCTAATATTACATAAAGCTTTCAGAGAATTTTATCCATTCTTCGACATTATCATCGTCATTCCTGCCAAATACTAATAATAATAGATTAATTTCTAAAAATTTTCGAAAGAGAGACAAGCACAAAATATTTCCAAGAAATAATTGCAAGTATGAATAAAAAAAATATTAATATATATATTTTTATCGAGCAATTATTTGACTTCTCTTTTCAACATCCGTAGCTCAATCGCAAAACTCGTCCTTTCTATCGCGATGCACGCGATACTCGTGGATGCGCTCGGTGAAGCCGCGGAGTGCATACGCTGCGCGCACATACACGCACACTGATGCACACAGCATCGTGCGCTCGTAGCGAGCTGCGAGCAGGAAGGACAGAGAGGGAGAGTCGTTCAAACGAGGGGCCCGCAGCGCCTGGGTTCTGGGCCTCGTCCGTGTTTTTGCCCCCCGTCTGGCCCCCACCGCGGCTCATCGTTTTTTGTCTGGTGCACCGCATGCTCTGCACAGTTCACCTCGCCTTCTCCTCACCTCGGTCGACGTACCACCTCCTCCATCGTACCCTTCTCTCTCTGTCAATCTCACGTCGTGCCCGCTCGTACTCTCGCTCACAATCAGGGCCGGTGTGAGTAGACACTCTCATGACGCTCCGTTTGCAAAGCGTCGATGCTGAATATTTTCGATATTACGATATCTTATCTTCGGTATAGCAAACGCACGAAATATTTCTTTTATAGAATATAAATTGCAAATATGTTCACGTACTCTCTAAATCATTGAAGTGAAATTTGATTCTAAAGAATGAAATCTCCTTAAAAATTGAACCTCTTTTTTTAACACTTATTCAATTGTCATTCTTTGTCACTCTTTAGAATTAGAAATTTAAAATTTTTCGCTTCAAAAATTTTAGAGAATATATTTTCATATAATTTGTAATCCGATTTCTGCTCACAGAAGAAGAATCGAATTTTTATATTACAATTGAGATACAGGTGTTTAAATTTTATCTAGAAAAAAGAATACGAAAGAAATTTATAAATTATTTCTATTTTTCGAGTTTAAGTTCATATATAATTTTTTCTAAAGTCAGCAAATTTTCTCTTCCTATCGAATCTAATATAAATTTGAGGAATATCGAAACCATTTTCAAAAATGCAATCGGAGCTAGAATTAAACAAATATATTTTTTTAATTACTTTTTATCTTGGAATTGCACGATTTGTAATGTGTAATAATTTTTCTAAAAAAAAAAAAAAAACCTTCGGTATTGCTATCAGAATAATTTGGTAATGACACCAATCATCGCGCATAAGTTAATGAAAAATACTTTGTCTAATTTTTCGAAATCTCTGATCTCAAAATTAAATGGCCGATTTGGCGAACGTTCGTGCCGCCCCTGTTCTCAATCTCATCGTCATCGGTCCTTCGCCGCGCCGCATCCGGGCGGTATCTTCCCGAGCCGAGACACGCGCACGGACACGCGTGTCCCTGCCGAGCGGTAGAGAAGGAGAACAAGGAAGCGATGGAGGCCGTCGAACGAAGTCGGAGACCCAAGCTGTTCCGCAGTCGCTAGCGAGAGATGATTGTCGGGGTAGAAGTACGCGAGAGGAGGGAGGGGGGGGGAGGAAGATGTGGTCGTTCGATCTCGGTGCACCTGCCGGCGTTGACGTTCGCGTCTTCGCGAACTCAAAAGGGATCTCAGGCTCAAAAGGGATCTCAGGCTCGCGATGGAAATCCTTTTCACAAGTCTACCAATCTTGTGTAATTTTTCGTTATTTCTTACACCCACCGATTTTTATTAATCGTTTAATAGCATGTGTAAAAATTGTACATTTTAGTACATTATCATTATTTTTTGTAACGATCGAATTAATTGTTGAACCATATTGGCTTCGTTTTGAGAAACTTTTAATATTGAAATGAGTTAAATATTGAAAGATTAAAAAAATTGTTCGCCACTAAAATTATTTTTATTTCAAGAATAGAAGTTTAGTAATAGGTGAATTAATTAATTTTATTAATGTCGTTAAATATATGTGACTTGTTAAAATATGTGTTTATAAAGTTCTTAAAAGAAATTGTCGGATAATACCAGAGGAAAACAAAATCCTGTTACTTTTATTTAATATCTCCCCCCATTCGGAGTACAATTACAAATAAATATATCGTGTAATTAAGTATTAATTATTGATCAATTAGTATCTCTAGTAACAGATAAATTTACTATCGTATGTTGTAACATATATCATGTATTTCACGGTTTACTAATTGCGTTCTAATGAAATAATATAACATGGTTTTTGCATGATGTTCTTCGTATAATTCGCGAAGTGCATTTTTACTAACACGATTACGCTCTCGAGTCCTTGACACTACAAGATTGCGGAAAATGACATCTAATCATTTCCACGTGTCAATGATTTGTGTGCCGACTCGACAAACTGCACGCAGGGCATTACTTGCGTTTAAGTTCCAACAAGATAGTCTTGACACTATGCATGATTCAAGGAGACAGATAACGTCTTTATGTTTTTATATAGTTCATTTCTATAAGTTAAAAACTCATCTTTTTTATTTGCGTTGCCATTTAACGTATCCGATTCTCATGTGCTGCACAATGCACTATTACTTTATTACTGCATTGATAGAGATGCATGTACATAATTAAAATACGTATCGCAGAGATTAAACGAAAAGGATGAACTGATATTCTTAATTAATGAAATTTTAAATTAATTAAAATATATAATATACAAGATATATATATTCTCTAATACATACTATATATTTTAATTAATTTAAAACTTTATTTATTTATATAGTATATTTAACTATTTAAAAAATTTTCATGAAATATGACGCTGAAAAAAATGTAAATTTTCCAGAGAGATCACATGTCTTTGAGCGTCGATAATAATTCATCAATATTTTTTCACATCCTTTAAATATTCATTTTCGCATTAACGATAGCATTATCTTTTGCTTCGCTGTCACTTAAAAAAAATCGCGACAGTTGCAACACGTATAACAGATAAATGCAAAAGTTACGATGATTTACATACGACGAAGTTTCCGATCTAGAATTGTTGACCAATCGCGGTATCCGATTTCCGGTTGCAGTGGGTGCGAGCGGCTACATCGTCTCGGCGGCGCTCGTGCTGATAGTCGGAGCACTGGTGGGTGTCCTGGCGACGATATCGCGTCATCTTCATCATCGTCGGCTGTTGGTGCATGAGCCGGTTCCTCCCGGTTCTGCTTCCTCCGTTTCTGCCTCCATTCTCCATCACCATCATCGGCATCATCATCATCATCGTCACCGTCATCGTCGTGAGGAGCCACCGCCGCCGCCGTTACAACGTTGTCTTCTATTACAAGATCATTATCGTTATCCTGATACACCCGTGAGTACCATCTGATCATTGAGAACACATGAAACTTTTAGAAATTACGTTTTTACGAAGAATATAGAAAAACTCGATTTCAGTGTCGAGTATACATCGTGACATTGGTATGGTTAAAGAGACGATGAAAATGATACAATTAAAAAACATTTATTTCTATTCGTGCGCGCTGTTGAAATATCTAACATTAGGGAATTTATTAAGATAAATTTATTATGATAACCAAGAGAATTAGCAAAATATATTGCGTTACTAATGAATTTATATGCGAATTATCGCATATATCTCGAAGCTGTTGGAAATAAAATCGAAGCATACTTCCGCATATTTGTTGAAACTGTATACGTCGTACTAATTTTAGCAGACTTGACCGAGTTCGTCGAATAGCTTCTTTACAAATAACGGCTCGACAACGAGTCGCGACAAACGTCGTATCGCACTCTCCCCGGAACAATTCTCTCTTTCTCATTCATTTTCTGTCGCATTTCTCTGAACAATCACTGGTCTCATTACACATTCCTGATATCACGCGTCACGAACCAAAAAGACGCACGCGCTATCGTCAGCGCATTTTTTTCCCTTCTCGTCAGGCAATAGACAGTTACGCGGAGGTCAGAATGGAAGGGGGAGGTAAGGAAGCGCGATTTCCTATCCAGCGGAGGTGGTTATCGACATTGTCGACCTTCAGCGAGATTATTACATGATTCGTGGAATGTCGAAGGCTATCTAAGAACAAGTTTTTAATATCTAATCTCGGTAGCCGGCCGGCCACATCACAGCGCGGCACAGCTGCATCTATTCGATGCGTGCGTTTTTTTTCTTGTTTCTAGAAAAATGGACCAGCTCATGGCCATACATAACTTCTCGTTCGTCCACTTTTTCTTCTATTTCTATGCTTTGATTCAATTATTTCAAACGCGCGATAACGTGCGACAACGAAGTGAAGGACGAGCATGATTCACAAGATTCCACCTGCAGCCGTAATTGATAGTATTATAGTTTTTCGTTGCGAGTTTTCATAAAGACCTTGAAGCGTTGCTATATTGCATAGGGTAAATTCTTTACACGTAACTTAATACGATATAATTTGTTAATAACATTTAATTCACTCTTTTATTTCAAATATTAATTCTAAAGAATTTTTAACCGTAAAAACTCGATGAAATAATTTATTATACCCTATAAATTGAACACTATAATAATGGTTAACAGTAAACGAGAAAAATATTTAAAAATATGTTTCAAACATATGTTTGAAACAAATGTTTATATCTCGATTTATTCAATCCCATTTAAGAAACGTTTTGAGATACTAAATATCGATGAAGATTTTAACCCTTAATACATTTCCTTAGGGAATAGTCATTTGGAATGTCCTCTTTTTATATTCCAGCGGTGAAAAAAATGTGAATTGGTATATAATATTGTTTTATAGGAATGTTATTTAACATTCTTTTTTTTAATAATTATTTTTTATGAATCTTTAAATGTGCGATTCCATTGAAAACTCACAATAAAGAAAAAGCGTTACATTAATAAAAATATTTACTTTTTAGAAACTATCATAAATAATTTATTTAATGTGTTTACTTTTAATATTTCTTTGATTTCTGCTTACTTTTTTCAGAAAATTGTGTGATTAAACATGTTTTCGAATATTAATAAATCGAAAAACAATAATACACAATATGTTGTTAATAATAATGATTTTAATTGAGATGTAAAAACATGCCAGGTGATTGTAAAAAAAGATCAAAATTATTCTCCGGTTAATGACCAATTTTTCTTTCATGAATGTATCTGAATATCCTCTAAACAATTTTCCTACGGATAAGTGTAATTTGCATAAGCAGCGTAACGCGTCAGTACATTTCACTTGACGACGTATCGTCCCGATGGCGAGAGATACCGAATCTCAGCATCGATCGGTGGCGGAGCCTCGAGGGTACGAGGACGTCGACGGTGCGTCCACCGCGCGCTTCGGTTTCCATCGGCATCGGGCGATGGGGAACTTAATTTGGAAGTTACCGGTCCCGTGATTACGTCGAGGAGAGTCGGCGGAAGTTTCATCCTCCTTCTCGTCGGCGAGACGTTGCGATGCGTTTCGTACAACCGTCACGCCTGCCTCCTTTCCGCCGCCGCCGCGATGCGGACCATTGTTATTCTAGATTGCATCGCAAATTAGATTACGGTATACTACGGGTCCGCCCTTATTCCCGCGCGCGCCGACGCCGACGCCGACGACGACGACGACGCTGTTCTACGCTCTTTGGCGGAGGCCGAGAAGATGCGGCTTCCTTTGCTCCTCTCGGTTGCGTATCTTCCTGTCCTTATCTCGCTCCCGATCCGCACCAGATTGCAGCACACACGAATTGCCGCCGTCTCCTTCGCGTGCATACAGATGCTCCGAGCGACGACGCGACTTAGGAATGCTATGACTGCAATGTCGAAAATTTATCCAAAGAGATCCTTTCTTTCTTATATCTTCTCTCTTGGCGAAACTTTGGCTGTTGAAAATTTTAAACTGGATAATTTTGCTCTCTAAATCTGAATCAGTGAATATACTTGCTGATTTTCCAGTGGCATACTTGACAGTAGATAATCGGTGAAATTCAATTGAAAAAGAAAGAATTATGTAATTGAAATACCGATATTTGCACATCAGTTTCAATATCATGTACATTTAATTTATACACTAAAACAAGGTTAACTAGGTTAGAGATTCCACGTTTCATTGATTTTCTAATTGAATTTCATTGTAAATTTGCTGATGGCGTAATTGGGATTGATGTCAGTGAATATCCACCAATTCAGACTAGAATATATTTTTGTATATAATATAATTCTTTAGACACACGTGGTATATGTAAAAATCAATCGATATATTAAAAGCAAATTAATGTACTTCTTTAGTTAGTAATTTGCTTCTTTAGTTGTAACGTTTTTTACTCTCTACTCTTTTTTTTTAATTAAAGCATCTTTTTTTTATGATTCTTAATGATAGTGTCGATGTCGTTATAATATCGTAGCGTAGATTGTATACGTGTATAAAAGAGATACGCAACAATAACGTAACAATACTGATACTATCGTTAAGAATTAAAGAATAAGGGCTTTTTTTTTAAATGTGGCAACAAATATTCATCTTGCTGTCAAGATCTTACTATAATGATGATCAAAATAATGATCAAATTTTCTAAATTATAATAGTCAAATTTTTAATTATAGAACACTGTTACATTTTAACGCAATCTTATTTGGATTCGCTCTCGAACTTTTTGCTCCAATTTCATTATTACGTTGAATATATCACTCTCTTAAATTACTTCATCTACTTGGAATAGTAGCTAACAATATAGTGGATCAATAGCGTTTCGGTAATAATAATGATTAAATTAGCTGATGTCAAATTTTATTAAAGAAAATTTAAAAGCAGTTTCTTAATTGACGTCTTTTCGATGCTCTTTCAAAGTGCGGACTTGTTTGACCTTCCGGCCGACCTTCCCAGTTCAAGATAGTGAAGCTGTTGACTGTAGATAGTCGACCATAGAAGAGAGGAGAGATTAGTCGAGTTAGAAATAAATATTATGTCGAGAGAGAGAGAGAGAGAGAGAGAGAGAGAGAGAGCACTTTGCTGCAGTAGTCTCCGGTTACTCCTTAGTAGACTGCTATTGTTTTTCTCTTTTTATTTTGAACTTTTTTTACAGAAAAAATGCGAAGAGATTGATGAAACATTTCAAATTGATTTTTTTCTTTTTAAATGCTATTCATAATAGTTTGCGAAACGTTTCCTGTTTATAATTATCTCGATTCTGTCTAGTTATTATTTCGATTGATATAGCATCATCTATTTACGCTTTTATTGTTGTTATAGATAAATTCTTAGAATAGCTGATCAAATAAGCTATTCAATAGTGGAACAAATGAAATCAGATCATGGTATTTTAATAAAATAATAGAAATATGTTAAATATGTATAGACAGAATTGCCGCAAAACTGAAATCAGGAAAGTTAAAAAAATTGAAAACATTCAGAAAAAACAGAGAAAAATCAAAGAATTTTATATTATAAAGTTATATTATAAAGTTTTCTATAAAATTAAAATTCCTTGGCTTTAAGAAATTTCATATGTATACATTACACCTACGCAATTTTAGAATATTATCAACTTAACAATTACATGCAAGTAATGTCAGCAACATTAGTATCTAGTAATTTATATTGCCATGTTAAATTGATCTCTAAACAAAAATTCGACGGTTTCCAAATCAAGATGAAAATACAAAAAAAAAGTTTTAATATTATTGAAATCAGGAAAAAATTAAGATAGGATGAAGAATTTGAGCCAATTCTGATGAATAAAAAATGAGAGACTGAAAGAGATGAGCAATCTAATCGATAATGATTTCGTGATTTTACTAAAAGTGAACTAAGAAATTAATATTAATCGAACGAATTAAAGAATTGATGAATTGAATGACACACCGGCATTTTCCATTATACGACTGCGTTTCGCTTGGTCTTGTGGAAAATGCCGGCGTTTCGCAACCATATACGACGACATCGGATAGTGATGTTTATCCACCGTCGCGTCGTCGCCGATGGCGTCGTGGGGGCATCGCGGAGAGAGGATGCACCCTAAACCACTGCGACGCCAACGAGATACGACGCGACGCGTCGCGTCGAGTCGCGTCGCGACCCGACCCGACCCGACGCGACGAACGTTACGCGTTCGCTATGCGAGTCGCTATGTAAACCCCGCAGATCAAGCGGCACCGGGGCTTCCCCCGGTAACGCTAAACTCGCGCTCGCGAGCGGGGAAGCAATGACCTGATTTGCAATTTATTACGTTTGGGCGTCGTCCAAGTACGGCGCATTGGCGCCGCTGTCAAATCGGCGCGGCTGCCGATCGACGTGCACAGCACTGCGAACGTTCCCATGTAAAAAAAAAACAAAAACAGAACGAGCTGTGTAAAAAAAAAAAGAGAGCTAACATGCGTACCAACTGGCGGGAAAAACAACCGGGAGAGACAAGTAAGCAAACAGAGCTGCGTATGTTTCGTGCGAACGGTATGCCCCGAATTCCGACATGGGCCGCAAAATCGCGGATCGAGATTCCTGGTCATGTTTCCACCGTAGTGTAACGTGTCGGTGAAGTAAACACGTCAAACATGACACATGTCGTGACAAATCCTTTGGTTGAAACATTTCGATCCGTGACTGTTGGAATTACTTGTTCACGCAGATTGATTTCTTGGCTTATATTCAGAACTGTGAAATCATTATCAGTTAGATTGCTCAAAATCTTTTTCAATCTCCGATTTTTGCTCTTCTATACACATTTTTATATAACACATTTTTATCATTTTATTAAAACGATTAGAAGATACTTGTTATGAGAAAGCGATAATAGTTTGCTGACAAGTTTTTGCTGGAGGTGGAAAGATGGACTTCAATTCTACAAACAAATGAGAATGAGGTCAACGAGCTTGAAACGCCGACGTATAAAATAACGTTGTCCAGACGTGTTAAGTGGCATTTGTAGAGTACCTACTTTCCGCAGCAATCGGTTACAAGCTATTGATATTTTGGGAACGAATGGCGGTTCGTGAGCGGCACCCATATGTCATGGGGATTTGTAGCTCGTGGATGGAACTAGAATACATGCCCGATGACGTAACGACGACCACCCGCCAGTGACGCAACGTTACTCGCGATAGTGCGACGAAGGCCATGATATGCGACCAGACCGTGCCGCACGTGTTTCTATTACCTTTTCCGGGAAATAACGATGTCTAGACTTAAGTGTGATTCATCGTCCGCCAATGCACAGTAGCAGTAGGTAAATCGTGACGAGATAAATCGTGACGATGATGAGACCACGGTCATAAAGTGCCGTGACCCGCGAATTAAAAACGCTACAGATTCTTAAGAAGGTCTTTTTGATTTGTTCTGAGAACAAAGAAAGATACATTCCTTTAATGATGAGGTCGAGATGGTCCTGCAGCTTCGTCAGTCAAAGCTTTTTTTGCTTGAACTGGAAATAGTAAGATTTACTCAAAAATATCAACACTCACTTTGACCGAATGTGACCTTCTTCGCTTATATTTTTTCATCTATAAATAAACAGAGGAACAAATACCATGTCATTATTTTATTATTTTATGCGGCTTATTAAATCTGTTGAATTATTCGGAAACGTTTTATTTTCTGAAGATCGCGATATATAATTAAGAAGTTAATTACTATTCTGAGATTTTGGGGCAAAACAAAGGGAATTTCCCTTTGGATCGAAGCTACGCCAATGCTTGACAGCTACGCGCACGTGCTAAACCGCGATATAACTACGCGAGCATCGTCACGTGCTGACGTCACAATTCATAGCACACACCGATACCGAAAGCGGTGTCGACCGCGTCTACGCGACGTCGAGTCGCGACGAAAGCATAAGGGCTGGTCGTTTCGTGTGAAAAATTTAGGTCGCGTTGGTAATAAAACGACATCTTCATCTTGTTGCGTAAACGTCTACGTTTCTTTCACTTTTTCGCTAAGCGTCAAGAAACGTATAACTACTGTTTCTAATCTTGTTTACATATAATATAAACAAAAAAAAAACGAAAAAAACGTCTCTCTAGCTTTCACAGTTTTTTTTTTTAAATCTACAGAGCAAGTTATAAATTTTTTCAAACTCGCTCGACTAAAAAAGAAAAGAAATCTAAATGTATAAAAAGAATCCTGAAACTGAAAAAGATTTCGATAATATCGTAACCCAGAGCTACTTCGTGACATAACAAGTTTTTTTATTTGTTTACGCATACATCTGTTTTTGTTAGCAATTTAATATGTCAACGTGTTACACGATTAAAAAAGAGAAATGCCGTCTCGCCGAGTCATCTGCGCTACAATGTGTCTCCGTTTAACGGTAAACGTTCATCGCGACATCACACAAATATTTACACTTGTGTCGCAAGAAAGAACGCGCATTGCAACGATGAAATGAGCCAACGATATTTTACTTCCCACTCGATCAGAAATAAACCTTACGAGTGACATTAATTCCAACAGTTCGAAAATAATTCCGACAACAGAAATTCTCAAAATTTTGGAAAGTCGAGAAATGAGGAAACAATAATTTTTCCTTTT
>Ga0157363_1001712_pt1 | contig 18637 bp, 4 predicted proteins | sample AttsexASBM1_FD_111477 | JGI IMG/M metagenome (GOLD analysis project Ga0157363, IMG submission 111477) | Fungus gardens microbial communities from leaf cutter ant in Ribeirão Preto, State of São Paulo, Brazil - Atta sexdens ASBM1 | ecosystem: Host-associated > Fungi > Mycelium > Unclassified ... | reverse complement strand
CAGTGTCGAGAGAGGTCTGCCTTAGAGCGTACCTTAGCTGATGCACTTCCTAGCGGCTTTGTAAGACGTGTTTTATTCGGAACTGCATTTTTGTATCCGAAGAACGGAACATTATCTTGCTGCGTGAGATTTATTGAACGACTCTCTCTCTCACTGCGCTTCTTTCGAGAAGTAATTCGCAATTCGTGCCTTTCGATTTCGAAGGGATAAGAAACAAGTATCAAAAGCAGAACGACGATCGAAATCATTGTGCTTCATCATTGCAATTCTCCGTTATTATAGTTGAAATTTTTTATCATGTCATGATTTTTTGTCAGTATCTCCCGGTCATACTCAATGATTGTCCCGTTAGTTCGTCGACGGTAATTTATCATTTATGAGAGAAGAAATGAAGAAAATGTTTGCTCATAACAAAAAGCTGTCTTTTGGTTTTTAGTGTGTATCGTAAAACTCGACGGAAAGAATGCAATTCATTCAAAAGATGTAACAATTTCAACAAAAATGTGCTTCAGAAAATAATCGAATTATTGGTGATGATTACAACGAACATTTTTTTCCTCTCAATTTTCTACTATGATACTCTCAGCCTCAGCTATTCGATAAGTTTCTTTTATTCAGTCCAATCGCCTCATTACGCATTTAATTATCGCGAGTGCATATCGCTGTTCATACATTGAATGATCATATTATGTCGTTGCAGTTAAGCGGTCGCATAATGAAGATCACGTACAGAGATTACAATCGTGTACACGAAGCCTCGACACCTTGACCGTGGTCTCCACGGGATGGGAGGTGCGACATAATAATTTAGTCTGACCATTGTGCGAGACAAGAATCGTCTCGGTAGGCCACGCGTACGTGATGGGTTCGTATAACGTGGAGGCACGCGGCTCGGGCATCGACTCGCTCGTGGGACTGACGAGACACGACCAAGTCTTCATTCAACCATCGTTGTGCTTCTCAGTACAATTCAGTTCACTGGAAATCACTTGTATCGCGGAATGCTAAAGGCTCAGACACAATGAAAGAAATAAGAAATAGGGAATAACAGATATCAACTTATCAGAAACCATGTATTCCGATCTATTCAGTTTCTGGTAGATTAAAATCTATTATTCTTCGTTCCTTATTCCTTATTCATTTCATTGAGTCTAATAAGTATTCTAGTTCTCGAATATCACAAAACTCATTTCTAAAGATATTGATCGATGGCAAGTTTTTAGAGAAAACGCATGTATTACATAAAGTCAAGGTTGGAAAGTTAACTTTTTTTTTTAACTAAGTTAAAATTATTAAATTAAAGTTAACAACCTTGAAAATTTAATTTAGTTAAGATACAAGTTAATTTATATAATGAAATTAATTGAATTAAAAGTTAAGTTAATAAAAAAAGTAATTGAAAAGTTAAAAATTAAATTTGTTTTTTTTTATTTTTTAAATTTATGATTCCAGGATTTCAATCTTACAAATAACAGAAATGACAAATATATACTTCTTTTAGAAAATACTCTATATTTTATTTACATGTTTTGTTTATATATATATACTGTTTAGTATATAAAATTCGATTATGAATACTACCCTGTGATATGACTAAAGCTTCAGACACAATACGAAGGAGTAGCAATAATAATAAAGAATAATAATAAATTTCAACCTATCAGAAACTAGATACATCGAAATACACGATTTCTGACAAATTGAAATCGGGGAGTCGATTGTGTAATTTGAAATGAGGTGAAAATTACAAAAATGAGCAAAGAATATTTATTCACTAGAATATTTATAATTTCATTGGTCAACACTTAATAAATTTGCTCACTCTTGCAATTTTCACCTCATTTTAAATTATTTATTGTCGCTATTGCATATTATGTCTGAGACTTAACTTTAAAGAATTAAATAAGAAATTAATAATTGGATAAAACTAAATAAAGTTAAAAGATTAAAATGTAACTAAGTTAAAATTAATTAACTTTTTAACTTTTTAACTTAATTTTTATTTTTTTAAATTGGCACTACCCAACCCTGCATAAAATTTATGTCGATATCTAATTTGAAAAATGCATGAATAAATTTCAATAAAATAGTGGTATAATTTTTTTACCGTTTGATAAGTCAATTATCTTTTACAAAGATCTAAATGTTATTGTTTTAGCCGTATTTTATATATGTACATTGCACGGATGTAATTTGGAATTTTGGAACTTTTCGTGTAATCAGTAGTATAAAATTAAACACAGTACTTCGAAAATGAAAAAGCAAAATAAAAGAAGGCTAGAGCGATGAAAGGAAGTTCATTGTGCTTTCTCGATGAAAACATCTTTCATGATTGTGTACATCTCGGAAGAGTTCTGTCATATTTCAAGAACAATTAAACTCAAGTCCTGCTCGCGACATTCCAATTTCAAAAAAGAAATTGCGAAAGCTTATAGTCGCGTAAGCGTAAAGAAAGAATAGGCTTGTAAAGGGAGATACGCGATTGTTATATGCGAATATCCGCATGGATTGCACATGAGAAGAAGAACCAAATGGAATTCGCTACTCCGCGAGCACTCACCATGCAACTCGTACGACTGGGGCGAGGGTGTTAACGAGAATTCGCCCACGTGTGTTCGCGCCATATGACGCTTCCACTCATTCCGTTGTTAAGCCCTGGTACACCCTCGAGAGACGACGAATGCGTCCCACCAGTAATTACTATGATAAACTGCACGCGGGAGACGCATTGACGTCCACCCCTGCAAATTTCACCGAGCTTATTCGGCAATCCCGTTTTATGCTTTTCATTAACTTCACGTACACGCTTGCGCCTGTACCTGTCACGACGCACTCGATTGCGTAGCACTAACAGTCATGTTTCTTTGATTGCAGCACCGGTATATGACCAGGATACCACACAGATCGCAGAGTACGATGGAGGTATGTATATCACGCTTGCTTTTATTGCATCTAATCAATCGCCATGTACATCAACAACGTGACAATTGTATCGTAGTTTGAGAAGCCGTTGTACTTTAATTCAATAAATCAAAGGATTAAAAGAAATTTATTATAAATGATTTCTATATAATCATAAAAAAATAGAAAATTAAAAAAAATTTTTCTGAATTGAATTTATTTGTAGCATCTCGCGAAGAATGTAATAATATTGTTGAATATAAAAATAACAATATAATTACGATGTTAGAGATTTTTGTATTTATTATATACATAAAATTATTTTTCTAGCCACCCTTGGATGTTACTTCAATTACCAGCGGTATCAAGAAGGCGATAGGATCATGACAAGTGAACCATGTTTAAACTGCACGTGCCACAATCGAATGTTGATGTGCTACTTGAAGGTCTGTCCCTTCACGAAAGCGATCGGTCAGGATTGCACGGTAGAGAAACGTCCGGATCAATGTTGCCCTGTAATCACTTGTCCGGAAGTACCGGTTCAACTATTGACATCAACAACAAGTGCACCGGAATCCACGGAAGTCGGATTCCATGACAATTATGGCTGCCATGTCGATGAAAGGTTTTATGCAGACGGCGCTATGCTGCCGTTGGATCACCACAATCCTTGTGAGCTTTGCTATTGCATTAGAAATAGAACCACTTGCGTTATGCAAGAGTGTACTTTACAAGTGGCTGGATGTAAACCTGTCTATCAAGCGGGTGTATGTTGTCCGATCAAGTACAATTGCGGTAAGTAATTGCGTTGTCTTGTAATATCTTGGTATTATTTCATACTGAAAAATGCCTATAATTATTGATTTTTTGTACAGAATACGATGAGGAATCTAGCACTACGATTGGTCCAACTCCCGGTCTCATCATGACTACAACGCTACCTCCTGGCATGTTACCTCAATGTTATTATGAAGGTAAAGTTTACGAAGACGGTGATTTGATTTACTCCACTCAGCCTTGTCAGCATTGCTATTGCTTCCGAGGCGAGATCGCTTGCGCTGTGCAAAATTGTGGAACGCCGATGCAAGAACATGGAAAGAATTGCACGGCTTTACCACCGCCAGAAGGAGAATGTTGTCCAACCATATATGAGTGTGGTAAGTAATTTTACATAATAATAGTAACAATATATTATGTAATTAAACAATCTAAGAAGCGTTATTACTAAATGAACATTACGCATTAAAGACTCGTATGTATTTATTACAGAAGAAGAAATCACTACGGTACGAGATGAAGGTGAAGAACAGTTTCCAGAACAAGTACCACATGATCAAATGACTGAATCTCCTATATTGATTGACCAGGAAGATCAACAAACGAAGGGTGAACATCCTCAGGAAGAAGCATTCCCAGGTATCGACAATAATATACCGTATGCTCAGGAAGAAGAAGACAAAACTGTTCAAGGAACTATCGAACACATTACCCAGGGACACATTCCATCTACCGAAAAACCAGAAGAAGAAACCGCAACACTACCGACAGAAAAGATAGAAACTACTACTGCTGAGAAAGAAGTTATTCCTTCTCACGAACATGTTACCGAAACTTCTTCTGAGATAACATCGGAAAAGGCAGAGGAAGTGCCCTCTGAAACAGAAGCAACAAAACTAGGAGCACCTACGACAGTACAAGGAACTGAAGAAAGTTTAGTTACTGAAGCATCTGCTACTGAATTACCGGAAGTTTCATCTATCGCAGAAGGCTTGCAACCCGAAGAGGAGTTAACAACAGAACATGTACCTAAAGAACATGTAAGCACAGAGGAGAATGTACTTCAAGAGGAACATAGTACTCCCGCTGTCACTGAAAGGGGACAATCGATTGAGCCATCCATTAGCGAAACAACGCAAACCGAAGGTCCGATAAAAGAAGAAGAGACTACTAGTCTGCATGAAGAATTGTCAACACAAACACAAGAAGAGATAACACAAGAAGAACAAATTGGTTCAGAAAAACCAGAGAGTACAACTGAAGCCATTGAGAAAATAACATTGCCAATCGAAGAGCTTGGTATCAGCACTGTTTCTGAATCTGTTAGCGAGCAACCAAAGGCAGATGAAGGTAAATCAGAAACTATGCCAAGTGTACTCTTAGCAACAGAAACGGAATCACCGAAAGAAGAAGAAATTGTGACTTCTGCTCACGGGGTATCTAGTACTGAACAAATCACTACTGAGAGAGAAGAAGTGTCGCATCCAACGGAAACTGTTACGGAACAGTCAACTGAAATAAGTGGTCCTTCTAAAGAACAACCTATTGAAGAACAGAAATCAGTGATAAGCGAAGGTGAAAAGGAACAACGACCGGAAGAGACAACATCCGAACACGCAATAATTGAAGAGCAAGCTACTGTTGGCGCTAAGAAAGAAGATGCCGGTTTGACTGAGAGCTCAGTAATTAGTGAAGAACCTCTCGTCACGGAAGTGTCACATATAGAGGAAAAATCAACTCCGGAAATTCCAGCTCAAAGTCCAACTAGCATACCGATTCCCGAACGAAGTCCAGAACAGAAGGCAGAAGATGAGAGCGTATATCATGTGACAGAAGACTATCATGGTGTCACTCATCCGGAAATTAGTCCTGATAATCTCATAACTGAGGTTCAGCAGAAAATACCTGTAACTCATCTCCCGCAGGAACAAGAGACTACGCTAGCTCCATCAGAAGAAACTGCAAAACCAATTGCGACGGAAGGTATTGAAGTATCAATGGAAGAAACGACGAAACTAATAGAAGAAACTACGGAAATAAATCTACCAACTGAGCGTAAACCTGAAATCACTACAGTTTCTGAAGAAATACAAAGCACATCTGCTGTCACCGAAGTTCAGATTAGCACAGAATCTTCTACAGCTATTATTACTCAAAGAATACCAGAAGAAGAAGCTGAAAAATCTACTGTGCCAGCAGAAACAGTAAGTGAAGTACCACAAACGGAAATTCAATTAACAGAAAAGTCTCCTAGTACTGAAGAAATGTTCACAAAAGAACTTGAAGAATCTAGTGAAAGTTCTGGGGAAGTCAGCAGTGAAAAAGAAGTGCAACCAAAGAAGGAAGAAGAAACGCAACCTCCAATTGTAACAGAACCAGAAACAGCTCCCGAAATCTCCACAACTATTCCAGCGGAACATTCATTAGTGCCTTCAGATCTTGAGAAAGAACATACAACAGAAGCTGAATATGTTACTACCGTCATTTCTTCTACTGAGCAATCAACGGAGCACGCTCCACAAGTCGAAGAGAAAGAAACTGAAATAATTCCTATTGAAAAAGAAGAACCAATTACTGAAAAATCAGTTGAAGAACATATTACGGAACATCCCATTACAACACCAGGTATAATTGGCGAAAAAGAAAAAGAATTACAAACTGAAGAACCTATTTTGAAAGAGGAGCAAACCACGGAAGCAATAAAAACGATAGAAATGGAAGAAGAATATACAACACGAGTTTCTGCCGTTGAAGAAGGAATAACTGAGCAATATTCTACAAAGAAAGCTTTGGAAGAAGCTGCTGTTACGGAAAGTCATGGTCCAGAGGAAATAGAAAGTACAAAAGCTGTGTCAACAGAAAGTGCAAAACAACAAACTACAGTAACAGAAAAGGAACCAACTGAGGAAACTGTAGAATTAAAACCAACAGAAATTACCGGCATCGAACAAACAGAATTGCCCGTTGAACATACCACCGAAGCAGGCAAAATTGAAGAAGAAGGTGAAGAAAAGATTTCTGTGCCTATATCTACGGAGGGAATACAAACAACAATTCCTGAAATTGAAACTGAAACCACTGAAACAACGGCGGAACCAGAAAAGAAGCAGACTGAGACTTCTATTGGTGGAGTACCAAGTCAGCCTCCGATTCCTTCAGATCGCAAAGAAGATCAGGAACCGATTGAACCAGAACTGAACGAAGAGCAATTAACACAGAAACCCGAGAAAGAAATAACTGAGACATATGAAGAATCACAGAAACCGACAGTTCTTCCTGAAGAAGAAATATCTCATATTCCATCTTCGGAAGGTACTATTACCGAATCTGTTCTGCCGGAAGAAAAACCGGTTGAGGGTAGTACAACAGAATCTGTTACTGTTGGCGAAGTTATTACGCCAGAACAGCCTGAAATATCGAGTGAACAACCGGAAGAGGTCACAACCGAACCATTCAGACAGGAGGAACAAACTCAAGAGCCAATCACTGAGAAACAACCAGAAATTCATGAAAAAACAGAGATTGAAGCATTCAGTCCTGCAACTCACGAAGAATCTTCGACTTCTGAAGTTCCTATAGAATCAGTTGAAGATGTAGGTGTCAGTAAGACAACCGAAACTGCGGAAAGTGAAGGTACGACGATTCCAATATTAATTTCCGAGGCATCAACTGAGCTGCCTGGACTTGAAGAATTTACAAAGCACGAAGTTCCTGTCGAGAAAGAAGTTACACCTGCAACCGAATCTATACCTTCAGAAAAAGAACAGTCAGAAATACAAGAACAAATCACGCAACCATCACTAAAGGAAGAAACACCTATTACGGAAAAAGGTGAAACGGAAAGTCCAGCTGAAATATCCACAGAAGAAGGTATAATTTCTGAAACACCTAAAGTATCGATTACCGAACAACCATTGAAATCCGAAGAAGAAGAAATTGTTCAAAAAATGATTACGGAGATACCGGAACACGAAGAAAAAGAGATGTATTCAACGGTTGTTCCAAAAGAAACAACTCAATATACAACAAACATTCCAGAAGAAATTTCTGTAGCAGAAGAAAGTACAACAGAGTTCGCATCTCGTCCGTCAGGTATTCCAGGAGAAGGTAATTGTCTTGTTGAAGGACAATCTTATAGCAACAATTCAGCCGTTCCACCAGCAAATGCATGTCAGACCAGTTGTCATTGTATTAGCAGTATTGTACAATGCGAACTTGTACAATGTCCTGCCCCGCCAGCGCATTTATCAAATTGCATGCCGGTTCACACAAACGGAGAATCTTGCTGTCCAATGTATGCTTGTGATTCCACACCGACTGCTGAATTGGAATCCGACAGCCATGTAATCGAACCTCATGTTTCCGGAGAAGAAATTCAGAAGACTGTTTCGCCTACAGAAATATCAAAAGAAGCTGCAACAGAATCGAGTACATTAGCTGGTGAAATTAGTACTTCGAAGTCACAACCTGTAGAATTCACTATTCCTTCTATTACATCTGAAGAAGAAACAATAACTGAGAAACAACAGACCACTCTCAAACCTATTGAAACGGTTTATGAACAGCCCACTACAGCTCGACCTATCGAGCAATATCCTGAGGAACACACTATTAGTTCGGTGTCTGAGACATCACAAGAATCCTCCAGTCAAATACCCGAAGAACATACTGTGTCAACAATTATACCAGTAGAAACTACTGAAAGCAAAATCAGCGAGGAAGGCACAACAGAATCAGCGGGTTTGACCGAACAACCGCAGAAAGAGACTGAACAAAAACAGATACCTATTAGTGGCGAAGTAATTACTTCCACGCAGGTACCTGAACAGGAATCTCACAGCACTGAAGAATCTGTTACGGTTCCTAGTTTGACAGAAGAGAAAGAGACTTCTGTTCCTATTGAAGTAGAAGAAAGTTCAATACCTATTGAGAAAGGACAAGAAGTTACAACTACAGCAGCTAGTAAAGCTGAAGAAATTAGTACGCCGACCAACGAAGAGGAAAAACCTACCGAAGAAGAAGGTATCGAACAACAATCTACATTTAAACCAATTGAAAAAGAACAATCAGAAGAAGAAAAAGTTTCATTAAAGCCAATTTCTGAAGAACCTGTTACCATCGAAGAACAGGAAATATCTACGAAATCGGAAGAAATTTCAACGGAGAAACCAGGAATTCAAGAGGAACGAAGTACTTCAGTTCCTGAAATACAGTCAACGACTGAGCATAAGCTCGAGAGTGAAACTGAAAAGGAAAAAGAATACGAGACATCAACTGAAACTGCTCAAACCGAGGAACCAGAAAGTCAAACAAAATTGCCTGATATTGTTCCAAGCGAAATTGAAACACAGGAGCCAATTATACCTACTGCTGAATCGACGACATTGATACATGATCATACTGTAAGTGAGGAGGCATCAACAAAGGAATATACAACTATAAAATCTGTAGAAATTTCTACTGAAGGAAGCACAAAGACAGAGTCGAAAATTACAACTCAAACTCCTGCAATTGAAGAAGAACATATTACTGTTGCTATCTTGCCTGAAACAGAAACGCCTATCGAAGGAACTACTAAACTAGTCGAAGAATCTACTCCTGAAGTTTCCCATGAAGAAACATTATCTGAAACAACAGAAAGCGCAATAGAAAAGGAAATTACAGAATATCCTGAAAAACAAACAGAACCATCAATTACAGAGCATGAAGAAGAACTGTCAACTACAAAATTACCCGAAGAAAAGCCATCGGAAACTGAATCTTCAGTTATTAGCGAGGAACCAGCGAAAACTGAATCTACTGAAGAACACGAGAAACCTACTGAAACTAGCGTTGTTCAGGAATTAGGAACTACGCAAGTCTTCGTTGAGAAGCATCCAGAAACTACACCCGAAATCGAATCTCATACGCCTGAATTACCTGCCGAAGAGCATACTCAGGAAATATCAACGACATCTGCATCTGCAGAAGAAAAAGCTGGCGAGCAATCCACTACACCGATCGTAAAGGAAATTGAGCCAAGTTTGAGTGAAGAGGAAACTGAACAGCCTGTTCTTTCGGAATCCGAAACACCAGTTGCAGAAGAAGAACACGTTACCGTTCCAATTGTAGAGCAAACTTCCAAATTTGAGTATACTATTGAGGAACAAACTGTTACTTCTCCCAGCGAAGAAAAAGTATCGAAAGGCGTTTCGACAGAAGTTATACCAGTAACGAGTCAAGAGGAACAGATAACCGAAAAGACAATAGAAAATATTAAACCAGAAACGCAGTTGCCTGATTTAGCGATGGAACATACTGTTGTTCCTGAAATTTATAAAAAGGATGAAGAAAAGAAACCTGAAATCGAAACAACGCAAGAACCTAGTAAAGAGGAGCCAACTACGGTTCTAGAATTAACAGGTACAAGTGAGAAAGAAATAGAAGAAGCTATTAAAGAGGAAGCTGTGACATCTAGTAGTATAGAAGAGCATACTACACAAGAGGAAATTGAATCAGTTGTAAAAATACATGAAACAACAATTATTCCAAAAGAACAGAAACCGGAAGAAGAAGGTCAAATTACCGAAGCTACTTTACCGGACCATTCAGTGAGTGAAGAAGCGACAACCGTGACAAGTTTGGCACCCGAAGAATATTCAATTGAACCGGTAAAGACAGAAGAACAAAGTACTCATGAACCTGAATATCAGACAACGCTGTCTACCGCAGAAATATCGCAGCTAGTGACCGAAATTAGCGAAGTGGAGAAACTTCCACCCGAAGAAGAAACTGTTACAGCTGAAAGTACAGAGAAGCCAGAAGAACCTGTCACAAAACTTGAAATGAGTTCAACCGAAAAGCCTGAGAAAATTCCATTTGAAACGGAAAAGCCTGAGGAAATTCCACTTGAAACGGAAAAACCTGAGGAAATTCCACTTGAAACGGAAAAACCTGAGGAAATTCCACTTAAAACGGAAAAGCCTGAGGAAATTCCATTTGAAACGGAAAAGCCTGAGGAAATTCCATTTGAAACGGAAAAGCCGATTGAACCAGAAAGAGAAACAGAGCCATCTGAACAAGGTGAAACTACTACAAAAGCAATTGAAAGCGCAGTAACCAAAGAAATATTACCAGAAGAAGCGGTTTCAGTAGAGGTGACTCCAAAAGTTGAAGAGAAACCGACAGAAGCTTCTACAGCAGGAGAAGAAGAGGAAGTACATTCTACTCAATCCACAGAAACTACTTCTGTTTATAAGGAAGAACAACCATCGATAACTAAATTAGAGCCTACTGAAAGGCCTCTTCCTTCTGAGGAAGAAACCTCTGCTGGAGAAATGCAACCTAGCCAACCTGAAGAAAGCGAGGAGGCCCATCCAACTGTATCCGAAGAGGGTCATCCAAGTATGACTGAAGAACCTCAATTTACTACGGAACATGTGCCTGAAGCATCTACTACAACAAAAATAGAAGAGCACCCGGAAGTAGAAGAAGTACCAGGAACTATTGCAACCGAAGGTCCAGTCAAAATTTCTAGTGTGAAACCAACTGAATTGCCTGAAGAGACAACTACCATCGGATCAGAAGTAGTATCAGAAATATCCGAATCCCAAATCCCTATAAAAGAAGAAGGTCCGCATCCGGAAACGCCGGTTGAAGAACCTATCATAAAAACACAGCCGATACCCACGGAATTACCAACTGGAGAAATTACGGAAGAGATTCCTGAAGAAGAACCCATTCATCCACAAGAAGAACAGACTCATATTGACCACTTCCCGGAGGCTACCGTGAAACCAGAAACTGATTATGGTTTCCATGAACAACGGCCAGCGACTACTCCTCATATTCCGGAATATCCTGATCAAAGCGGAATATCGGGTGAAGACAATTCTCACTTCCCCATACCCGGCTATCCGAATCCCGACGATGACTATGGCGAAGATGACTATGGAGGACCGGGCACTTGTCGATACGGCGGCAAGGTTTACGTTTCGGCACAACAGATACCGAGAGACGACCCGTGCGACTTCTGTTTCTGCTTCAGGAGTGACATTATCTGTCTCCAACAAAGTTGTCCACCGCCTATTCCGGGCTGCCATGAGGAACCGATAAGCGGTTTCTGCTGTCCCAGATACGAGTGTCCCGTATCAATGGCTACGGCTCTTAACTTGACCACTACTACTACTACGACCACGACTACATTACCACCGCACTTTCCCGCGCACGCTTATAAAGGAGCAGCGAGACGAAGCGGTTGTCAACTTAGTGGCCATGCCTATCGAGTGGGAGAAGTCATTAAGTCGGCGTCTAATCCTTGCCTCCGCTGCATGTAAGTTTGTAAAAAAATATTTTTTTTATTCTCTACCTCTCTGTAAATTGTTTTTAACTATACATGCATTGTTTCTGAAAAAAATACTGAACATAACTTATTACAAAATTTTAGTTGCGGAAATGATGGTAAAATGAAATGTGATCCGCAAGTATGCAGTCCGGAACCAATGCTGAGGCAAATGATAGCTGCGACTACAGACGCTAAAAGAAGGAGATGAGCCGCCGAATTGGATCGAGGGATTTATCTTTAAAGAAGCATATATGAGGGCGAGAAAATCGACAGCAGGAAAAAAATTCAGTGTTGTATAAAAGTGAATGAAAATTATTCTAAACTACCTAAACATCGCGCGAAACACAGACAATAGTGTGCTTCGACGATTACGAACTGAGTGGCCAAAACGTAAACGTTTATATTAATAATATTATATTATGTTATATATAAATAAAAGAAAAAGAGCAACGGAGAAAGAAAGAGTGGAGGAGGGGAGGAGGCATATTGATTGGAGAATCTTAGAAGATTAATTGTGTACTAAGACGTGTTATCGGTGCTAATATGCGAACACGAAAGAAGGAAGCTAGGCAGCATGGATGTAGAAAATATAGATAAAAAAGACGAAAAAAGAAAAAAATTTGTCGTGTAACGAACATAATTCCGCGTTCTGTCTTACGTGGGATATTTTATATATGCCCTAAAAAGACGAAAAAGAGAGGAAATTACTAAACGTACGAGACTTATGACTGTGCCTTTGTCAGTGTCAAATACGGCACTGATTTCGTTTCGGCAACGAGAGCCGTCCGCAGCCACGGTCATTGTCGTCGGTATTAAAAAAAAAGAAACACGAAAAGAGAGAGTTGCGATCATAACTCGTAATGGGGAGGAAAAAAAGAAGAAAAAAAATGCAATGAATGCATTTTATATGTCAAACAAGAAATAAAAAGATAAAAAGAAGAAAATAGAATCGAAAGAAGAATTTAATACGTCGGCCGAATGGGTCCTGCATGATACTGAAATAGCGAAGGAGAATCGTACGAAGAATACCTCAATTCGCAAATTGTTTAGCTAGTTAGAAACTTTTTTAATGTTTTTTCTACGCAAACTATACGTCCATGGTATTCCTCCTACGATGCAACGTCGTAAATTGAAAAATATGGGGAAGAAACGAGACCACGATATTCGGCGTATCCTTGCTCTTACGGTATCATTATGACAATCTTAAGCGACAATGATATATGTCATTATTTGCTACGCGATCGAGTATGTTCTGGATCGTTTATTCGGCTGCTACGTGTGTCCCAAACGATCGGGTCACATTACTCAAATTTGCTGACGTTCATGCGCACTCGGACACGATCGAGATTATGGATCGGCATAATTAGAGCCGGTCATGCTTCCAGTATTCTTAAGCAGCAAAGATCTTATTCTTTTTGAAGAAGAACTTCCGATTAAGCTATCTTTTTTCTTTCTTTTTTGATATGCCAATATCATACATATACAGTGCCAACGATCGTATCCCAGTGCGCGTGCGAGTGTATGTACGTGCGTGTGTATGCATGATGCATGTGATATGTTAATGGAGAGAAAGAGAGAGCGAAAGAGAGAAAGAGAGAGAGAGAGAGAGAGAAAGAAAGAGAGAAAGCCAGAGAAACGAAAGATACACGCATCTCAAAGCTCAAACAGCGGCTCGCGCGGAGGACCGATCCGAGAATTTGCTTCTCCGGCGAGCTGGCGTCATTATATATAAATATAAATATAAATATAAATATAAATATAAATATAAATATATATATAAATATAAATATATATACATTTATATAATTCTTTATATACACTGTACCCTCCTCTGATGATAATACTTAACGATAACGATGTTCTATACGTTTGTACGAAAGTATAGCTTAAGAGAACGAGATGATCGCCCGTATCGGTTCTTCAGTCTCAAAGTATCGCGTTAGAAAAGAGAAAACGATAAAATCTTCGGAATCTCTTTTTAAGTCAATTATTTATCTTGAGCGATGATACTCGACTCGTATGATCGTCGTTTAATAATGAAAGCAACGTCACGCTTTGAGACTCTGGAACTCTGCAGGCTCTTTTTAGTGTAATAAATAGAACGAATGTTTTGTATATATATATACATATATATATACATACATATATATGTATATATGATCGCACGAAATACTGCGCATACTGTCTGTATAATAATGGAATGAAGACGAGTCAACGTTCGGTCTTCCTGATATCAGCGGCCCGTTAATCTTAGTTACTCATTTATTAATAATTAATTAAGCCCGTATCTGCCCCTGGGACAACAGCTTCTCGCGAAGAACTATCATGAAAGCGTTTTCCTCTTTTTCTTCACGTAAAGGATCTCTTTCGACATGAAAGATCAACGTATTCATGGAGCTTCCACGACAACTCGATCGTGATATACAAAGTGGCCATATTATTACTGTCACTGTTTTCAGACGTGAATGAAACAAATTTCCCATGCAATAATCGATAATAAATTTTTGATACACGTATAAAACGTTTCTTGTGTTTTATAATAAAATTATGAAACTGATCAGCGCTGCGATATTATTATATCAGGAAAATTTGAAATTTTAAATATTCGTAGAGATGAAAATAATTACGAAGGTACGAAACTACGTAGTTTTTATAATTAAGCGAATGTACATTTAAAAAGAGAGAGAAGAGAGAAAGGATCAATGTCATAATTCTCAATTAACACCGACGAAAGCGTGCGATTTCGTACGTGTCTTCCATCGCGACAAAAGTTTATAATGGTATATTTTGCGATAAGCAAAACGAAAGTAATTAACTAAAATAATTTGCTCAAAGCTCATTGAAAGTTACGCGATTGTAATCGAGTCAGTTTTTCCCAAGCCAATACTCTTTAGCGATTATATGTAGTCCAAACCCTAGTATTTATACTCGATATCAACCCTTTTTCCCTTTCAATCATAGCGAGTAATAATTATCAAAGGTAAATATGAGTGTCGAGTGTTTATGATAATAAATACGATATTATACAGCTGTACAATATTATGTAGCTGTAATGGCGTAAGACATATATTTCTTACAGAAATCCAATTTAATACTGAAAACTGCTTATTTTTAGTATTAAAAGCACTAAACAATAGTGCTTTTATTACTCGAAATAAATAATTAATCACTTCTTTTCAGTATTAAATTTTGATAAGGGACATCGTATTGCAATAGAATGTAAGACTAATGTCGAAATCGATCGAAGCAACGAAATGTTCACGAAAATTGATTATGTAGGCACAAAACGTATAAGGTGATCAATTCCTATCCATTTCGTCGCATCAATTATTCCTTCATGATCGAACATATTCACATTAAGCTATATTCAGATTCTCACCCGAGTACCACCCATATATCACCATCCTTGTTATTTACCAAAAAATAAATAAGGATGACATGGTACTCCGAGAGCACCCGGATAGGAATCCAAACATGCCTTTATATGAGAGATTCCTTCAATTTCTTTGTAATCCGATATGATTACTAAGAATAGTAACTGAAGGATTTGAATCGGTCCTGCATTTGCGCGCGTGAAGCATTATGGTGCGTGGCATGGTTGATGAAAAATACTTGAACTCCATGACAGCTCTACCGACTTCTTTCTCGCACGTAAGTACGATCACAGTCACGTGTTGCTATGAGGAATGTAATTCGACATCGTTCATCGCTTATTATATTATGTGATAAACGGAATAACGAGAGCGAGCTGGAAAAACAGCGAAAGAAAAATGCCGATGGTACCCCGGCAGTGCCGACTATATGGAAGTAGGCAGTTTGACAGTACGTGCTAGTATAAAGTGTCCTTTTATATGAATAAAAGATTTTGTATGTCATCCTGTGTATTTCTGTGCACCTCGTTATTCATTGTATAAACAATCTCGTTCTCGTATAAATAAAAAAAAATCTCAGTTTGACAAATAATATATAACAATTAGTAATAATAATACACTTTATTTAATTAAATTGTTTTATAATGCTAGGCATTAAAAAAAATCTGCATAAATTGTTTATTTATGTCTTATGAAGTAACTGCAGTGAGACTTTTTCGTTTTGCGCCTATTAGATTATATCAGAAAAATAAAATTTAAAAGTTATATTTGTTTTCATTCTGTTTTATTCCAATATTGCACGACGAAAGATATAAATTGCCACTTCGAAAAATTATGAGAAAAATTCGAATCTTATACCAGAGAGAAATCTGAGAGAGGCCATGCCGGCCTTTTTCCTCTTACAATCGAAATCGCCCGTACATTTATTTTCACTTTGGGAACTACATGGCTACATACATTTTCTGATACCATCGATAAAATCGTATCGTCGAAAGAAGATGTGGTTCGTCTCTGTAATACAAGACAGAAGCGTGCCGACTATAATTACTAATATGTATCAAAGTCTCTATAATTACTAGCAATTATAGAGACTTTTAATAAATTCAATATCTTTTAAACATATTGTCCATTTAAGGCATAATTTAGCAAAAACGAGCAATAGAGGCTCTCCACCATCCCCGCCAATTTTATCCTCTTTTCTGACGATCCGAGAATCCTCTTTTCTTTGTAAGTATACTCACTCATAAAACAAACAAGCTAATAAATTTAATAGTCCGTTTTGCAGATAAGTATATTTTAAATTTATTTTTTTATTTTTATGTCTAATTATTTTATTGTATTTTGCTAATGAAATTGCAATAACTTTTTAAATATTATTCTTTATTGTATTATCTTTTATACAATTCGATATTATAATTATAATAATTATTTACAATACAATATATAATTATCAATATTGTTCAAAATATAATAAAAATGATAATATAGGAACATAATTAACAAATTTTTGTAATGCGGGATTATATGAAAACGTCGAAAATACGATAACAAAAATTTTTCTAAACCAATGTTTAATTAATGAAATATTGATAAACACAGAAGAAATACTAACAACAATTAGATCATATTTATTATTAATTATTTACTATTAATTAATTTACTATTAATTAATTTACTATTAATTAAAGTAGTTTATTATAACAGCACTTTCATCGCGTTCAAGATATCTCAATAATTTCATCATATCAAAATCCCTCCGCCTCATGATATGCTGATAGTATCCAATACAAAGAAGAACAATCTTCATAATGGAAAGCGAACTTAATGGATTTTACATAAATTTTACAAGATCCATTTGCAAAAAAAGTAAGCAATCATCAAATAGTGATCTTGTTACAGGACTGCGGTGTAATCTGAAACCCGAAACCCGAATCTTTCAAACTACTTTCAAACTAGCGATGATAATAATTTTGGCAGCATGTCAATTATCATTTTTATCACATCTTTAACATAATATTAAAATTCGCAAGAAAAGATATTCCACACGTGACAAAAATCATCTCTCTTATTAAAAATAAACGGATAGAATGATTTCCGTATGCAACAGTGGTTACGAAGGAATATATTTAATAATAATAAAATACATGCGTTATTGTAATTTTTTATATGTATGGATACAAAAGTTTCTTGGATACTAACTGTTCGAGATGAGCCGAATTCGATAATAACGGATATAATAACGGGATTTGAAAGAATATTTATATTGAAAAATTTATTATATAAAATTTAATTCTTTATTTTTCAAAAATTACAATTATTAATATTCTGCTAATATGAGGGTATACATTCAGCTTATCTTAAATTTTTTGTACTTATACATTTAAAATTCAACTCATGTAATATTATTACATCACGATAATATTATTAACTGTAAAGAATTTTGAAAAAAATTATGTAAATATTGACAAAAATCAATATTCGTTAAATATAATATCTGCATATATTTTATCATAAAAAAATGTATGTACATATAAATTAAAAATATTCTGCAATGGCGGGATGTCCAAAAATGTCCTAAAAATGATTTTAAAATAACAGTTAGAAAATTAAATATACACATTTGTAATCATATTTTGATTACGAATGTAAGAGTAATCATCGAAAAATTATAAGCAAATTATTTGTATAAATTTAAATTTGTTTACTTAATAATTTGAATAATTCAAACAAATAATAATTATATATCCATATCACATAATATTATAAATTTCTATTGTTAACACAGTACTATTTTTTGCTAATTATATTATTATTATTAGTGGGAGAACATTTAATAAAACAAAGAAATCAAAAATTATGTTAAAATATACCACTGAATGTTATAACTTGACTTTAAAATATATAGCAATTATCATTAACAAAATTGTTATTACCAGTAATTGCAGATAAGAAAACCCGAGATTAATTACAATCCTGCATAAGAATTTTCGAAGAGACACCAAACTAGACTTCACGAATAAACTTCACGAAAAGCGACGAAAAATAATTCTCCACGATGAAAATAATTTCGATAAATACTTTCCATCGATACAAATTACGTAATCATTAGCACCCATTTGATGCGAGAGATAGCGATATGATACCTTTGTATATAATAAATTGTTCACTAAAATATACTCGTAATTTTATAATGTTAAAAATGTAAATATTGAAAAGCAAGTAAGAGTTAATATTTAACCATTGCTTCAGTCAAAGCTCCAATCTT
>Ga0157363_1001711_pt1 | contig 18638 bp, 7 predicted proteins | sample AttsexASBM1_FD_111477 | JGI IMG/M metagenome (GOLD analysis project Ga0157363, IMG submission 111477) | Fungus gardens microbial communities from leaf cutter ant in Ribeirão Preto, State of São Paulo, Brazil - Atta sexdens ASBM1 | ecosystem: Host-associated > Fungi > Mycelium > Unclassified ... | reverse complement strand
ATTAATTAGGAAACTCAAGCATGATAAGCAATGCTGCAAAAATAATTATAGAAGTTTGACATTCAAATTACTTTCAGCGTTCTATAATTATTTTGATGGTACAATAAAATTATTTTCAGATCTATAGCTAGTTAAATTTTTATAGTATATACCTATAGGTCACTTCATTTAAATTTATCAGTTTAATTTTGTGGTTGGTATGTTTATCTCACATGATTCTTCTTAGCATGATTCTTTGTGAGTACCATGAAAAATTGTTATTGTTGCAAATACTCATTTTATATAAGATTTCATTTTTCACAGACTGCGTTGAAAATGTATTCTCTCTCACCCCTCCCATCTGATCTCCCGAGATCATATAACTATAATCGCGGCCTTGTGAATACTCCATATTTTATGGAAACTGCAATCTGATTATGCACGCATGAAGTCTGTTTACTCAGCGAACTTTCAAACGCGTCAGTTTTGTCCAGTGACCATATATTTTCAAATCCGCAATATTGATATATGGTGTTTATTAAAAGTTGCTTGCCTTACTCGTATCTAACTTTGAGTCAGCCGAATGCACACCGCTCTACCCATTTATCCATGGCTGCGACGATTCGAGGCGTATTATTGCACAAGTGCGAGTCAGATCAGTAATTTGCAAACTTTGCTAATACGAGCTACATGTCACGTTTCCCGCCGTGCCGTTTTATCTGCGCGGATATATCGCAACCAATAATAAACTTCGCGCGTATCCGAGAGCGCATCGTGTTGGTTTCGCACCGATTTTATGTGCAGTCGCGAGTCTCGGATAACGAGAAACATTCCGAGACTAATGAAGGCAATTTTAGCAGCTTGTACATTTCAAAAAGCTCGAAACTTTACGCGGATGTAGAATAATTGGTTGAAACACGATGTTATAATTATCTTTCTTTATTGAGAGACAATTTTAGAAGATCTTTTAAAAAGATCTTTAAAAGATCTTTAATATTATTTGATATTATATTATACTCTATATTTTGGTGCGTTTAATAATATCTAAATTAAATGGTTAATTTAGACATTTATGTAGTTCGTGTCCTTTAATACGGAATACGCGTATACACGGCTATAAATATCTCTTTATTTAATTTATGAAAATGTTATAAATTGAGGAGAATTTACGAAGTATGCATGGAATGCGTCAGACTTGGTAGAAACTGGCTGAAACGAAATGAGGAAAGTATCTTGGACCGCAAAGGGCTATTCGTTTATCGCATTCCGTTTCTACGTTCCTGTGCAGTAAATGGATTTTCAAATAACTTCTAACATTCTGAAAACGAGGATAAACGGGATGTTTGTGTCCAAAGTGCATCCGATCGCAACGTGGACACTCGAGAGACGAAAGTATCCACCACACGAGGTATTCGATGGAATAATATCCCCACGAGTTCTACTGGTAGTTTTCCCGCGGGATTATCGTCATCCAATGAATTCGGAACCATCCACGAATACGCAAGTAGAACATGTTCACGTATACATAATCGTGGTTACTATTCATTGAAGGTTTAACGTGGGACTGCGCGATCGTAACGCGATTATTATCTTTCCGAATCCTGTGATTCTAATTGAATGAGAATGGGATTAATTGAAAAATAAATACTCCTCTCGAAATGTCCAGGATTGTATCATGACTCACAGCTGAAAAAAATTAACTGTTATCAGAGAAAGAGTTATTACAAGGAACATAAAAAAAAACGATATATTTTCATACAATTTTTATAAAATAGTATACATAAATAAAATAGTATACATTTTGTTCATTTGCTACAAAAACGACGCACTCAAAAAACAAAAGTTTAACAAACAAAGTTTTTTAGAAATGAATTTCAATGTGAAACATTAAAATTTTATAATTAATTAATTTTTATAATTAATTTTATAATTAATTTTGAAATGTAATTTTGGTGTAATAATTGATTATAGAGAAATTGTTTTTTTAAAGTTTCCATTCTTTTTCTCTTTGCAAGCAAGTAAAAAATGATAATTTTTAATTACGTTATGTAAATAAGCTGTATATAAGTCCAATTGGAATTATTGGAAGATTAAACAAGTTGGCATATTGACATACTAATATTAGTAACTTCAAATGGAAATTCCATTTTAAATATACTATAGAGACTTAACATATTATAATAACAGAAAAGACAAATAATAACCTCACTATTCGCTAAAGGATTTATCTTTTGAAATATCTTTCGCTTAATGTATGTGCAATCGTACTCCTCGCATCGTACAGCACCGATATGTACCGACCATCGAGCACTACGATCATTACCGTCGATTAACGCATAATTCACATGTACGCGAAGCATTATGTGCGTGTGGTAAGCCTTTTAACGTTGAGAGAGCCGCAATTACTCGGTTGAAATCATGAATAGAAGTAGAGACTGCGTCGAACGGATACGATAAGGATCGATTCAGATCGATTGAACTCGGGAGTGCACTATAAAGCTGATGGTAGTGGTACAAGTCCGTGTATGGTCCGACCGTTCATCGCGAGAGACCCACAATCATGCTCGAGGGTGTCGTGAACGGTCTGTAGATTCTCAGGTTCGAGCCACAAACGACGTCATTAATGTGATCCAAGATCGTTACGCAGCCGAAACGTTTTCATGATTTATGCGAATATAGGCGACACACTCCCGGAATCGCTTGTTCGCGTTCCGCGCGAGAGAGCGTGCGAATTATCGCACGGTTAGCGAAATCAATTATGTCACTCTGTGGTAACTGGTAACGCTTTATTACCGCATTATAGTGCGACTATCTGTCGAGCATTATATTAGATAAGCGCAAGTTTATATACGAATTGTCCGAACTTTCTCGGATTTTCATCGATAAGTCTCTTTGAGCGATATGACATCGAGTTTTTCTTAAGGAGACTCCTAGTTATTATAAACATATGAAGAAAAAGATCCCTCGAGTTTTATAAATAAAAGCCAGCACATACTTCTTTTTTTTTTTAATATCATATTTTTATATTAATTTTATATTACTTTTTATGCTGTTACATTTTTATATTGAAATGCATATTTATATAATCACTACTTTTATATTTATTAAATTTAGATTAACGTAAAACTCTAATTTCGCCGAGATAAATAATTTCAAACATTATCCAGTTTCAGTTGAGAATTTTATTATGCAAATCTGCTTATGTAAAAGGTTAAACCGGAAAAGCTCCAATTCTTATTATCTTACAGAAAACAGGTCGAATTTAAATAGAGACTACGGGGCGCCGCACGTTATTTCTTACTTTATGAAAAGTCGTATTGTGCCAATCTCTGTTAAAGGACCGGATTGAGGAAAAAATCTTTTTCAGTTGGTAATTTAAAATAATAAAACATTTCAAAGCTAACACACATTTAATCCTTTTGTTAAGGCAAAGTAAATTAGATATTTATGTTAAACTTAATTAAACAGTAAAAATTTTTATGCGAATTTCATTATGATACCTCAAAAATCCCTCTTCGAACAACAAAGAACAGATTTTATCTTGTTTTTACATTTACATTTTTAGTGGAAATTTTATAAAACGCGGTGAAAACATGAAAAATTATACATTGACAGAGAGATTAATGTTTCACGATCTGTTATCGTATAATTTTCATTTTATTGAAACTTTATCTAATGCTGGTTTATCTATATCGGATAAATTCGGAAATAAATGTTCAGAAATAAACATAGTTTGAAGTCCGAATAGTCAATCAGTTAAATATTAATTGAATCGTACGTGTCACTTCGACACGTGTATTCCGGCTATACGTGGTAGGTAAACGTTTACGCGTATGCCATACGGCTTTACGGTCGTTAAAGCTTCAACTTTAAGCAGCCAAGTTGCAACGAGGTCGTCGAGCAGCGAATCGTAACCTTGACACGTTGCAGTTAGATATCGTGGCAGTTGTGGCGTGTCGCAGTTGTAACTTAACTTCGAAGCTGCAACGCGGCCGTAAACGGAAGCGTCGCGAATGAATCGTTTATTCCCAGCTATAGCCCAAGTTAAATTAGTTTTGTCGTTAGAAATTAATCTCGACGATATAAGCCCACGTAGTAGCCTAAACATTATCACTAGTTAAATAATTCCGCTTTCATTAACAGCACGCGCTCGCTCGCGTGTCGTTGTGCAATTCCCACGGATAAGTGAATGCTCGAAAAGTGTATTACATTCGCGAGTTTCAAGAAACAAGAAGAAAACTGCCTATCGAGGAAAAGTTTTTAAATCAGCTTGGTAAGACACGTCACGTTATAAGTCACGTTAAAGTCTCGTTGGAAATCTTGTTATATTTATCGTTTATGTAAGAAAAGAATAGTTTTGCTGAAGTAAAAATTTGGAAACATTAATTTAAAATTCGTTCTCAAAGAGAATTTTTATTATGTAATCTTTATTATGTAATTAAATATTATATAATTTTATTGGATATCAAGATAATTATATACACTGTTAGATATCAAGGGAACAAATAGTGATATAACGTATCTCTTGAATTAATTCTTTATGGATATACTGGCGATTCTGCGCGTGAGCGCAGTCATCCTCATTCATTTTATAAATTGTCCGCTTAATTTTTATGAAACTTGGGCTGTGGAATAATTTGATTAGGCTTTATTGGAATCTGAGATTAAAAATAAAAACTTCAAATGGATTTAATATAGCGAACAGAACGTAAAAAAAATAATTTGATTATCATAAACTTCGTTTTTAAAGAGTTTTTAATTGCAAGTTTCCATCCAATTTCGTTTTATTTGAAGCTTATCAGTGCTACATAAACAGTACTGATTTCCAACTCTGATTGTAGACTCTATACATTATAGTCCATTCATGGAGATTATCCCTTTGAAATTCGACATTTTCAAATTACATTCAAATTCGGAGAAGTCAGAAATCTCCTAAAACCGAATTTTATGATAATATCAGATTACTTTTTGAAATTTAAATTTTATAGAAGAATTCTGAGGCCAGAATCAGCGCTCCGAAAATCTTAGAAAGCGAGACCTTTCACATAAATAACTTTGTTGAAAGCTTCGATTCTCAAAGGATTAAATTATATTTTATTATTTTTAATTTCCATATATGTCAAGATATAAATCAATTTATTTTTGTGATTAATTAAAAAAAATAACAAGTCAAACTTAAAATAATAAATAACTAAATTAAATTTAATATATTTTCTTAAGTTATATTGTTCAACTCATTGTTTTAATTATATTAAGTAGGAGCAATCTATAGAAATGATTAAAAATAACTCAAATTAAGTATAAGTTTGAAAGTCAAAACTTTTTGCAGTACTGTTTATAATGCTTGAGTTATTTTGATGCTTAATAATAAAATTATTTTTAGATCTGAATCTATCTAAATTTTTAGATTCAAAATTATTCTTTTCGTATATCTATTTTTATACCTTAATATACCTTAATATATATACCTTAATATATCAGAATATAAATTTAATCTTAAATTACATTTTCCAATAGACTGCTATTATTGTCGCAGTCTTATTCCTCGAATCTGACTTTTGGAAGCTATTTCCGTTTTGAAGATGTAACGGAACACAGAATGAAAAGGTATAGATCGGATATCGAGAATAAACAAATGAATTAACTTTCCTCTCAATTGAACTCGCTGACCCGCCACTTGTGCGGTTACAAAGGAAAATACAATTCCCAAAGTGACACCCTATGACCGATTTTTTTGTCCTCGTTTTCTCGCGAGCGTTTCTTCGTTATTCCAACTCTATTTTGGCCTCGATTCATAATTTGACTCAATCTTTTTCGACGAACCACAGACTTTGTTTTTTATATTAATGTACCAACTTTTTATTACAGACTTTACTTTTTAGCTTTTAATCCTATATTTTTTTAATCCAATTTCAACATACATTATTCAATATCGTATGAAAGAGAATCAAGATCAATAAGCCTCTGTTCCTCTGAAATAATTATTTGAAGATAATTTTATTATGATTGAGTTATAAAACTCGTGAGAATTTTGAGAGCTCATGGGATTTTGGGAGTTAATTGGAAATTAACTGGAAATTAAGCTCCGTAGAGTATAATATTTCTTGCTAAATAAAATTTTACAATAAATGCGTTACATGAAGTTATATAACATCATCGTAATGAATTCACATCTATGACACTGTTTTAAACTTTATGTAATATATATATCGATGTATAGTGACATTGATTATTCTAAATATCCAAGGGAGGGATGCAAATATATCCTTTCTCTCTCTCTCTCTCTCTCTCTCTCTCTCTCTCTCTGTCTGTCTGTCTGTCTGTCTGTCTGTCTGTCTGTCTTTCTCTCTTTTTCTTCCAGACTTGTAGCTATGCTTCTCAAATTAACACTATGATAATCTCGGAGAACAGAGAGACAATACATCGCGTGGCTGGGTAGCTGCAAGCTGCTTTTCCAGCTTTCTAACTCTGTTGCACCAGGTCGCACGAATGGGAGCAACAGGCGATCGTCAACGACCTCGTCTTTCACAACCTCAAGAGTACAAAGGCAGGAGCAGCACATCGATCATGCGGTACTCTGAATTGTATGTGTCCGCCATTGCTCGCAATTCAGTCTAATGCATTCCCAACGGAATCAGAGAGAAGTATATACGCACAAGCGAATGACCGGTTACAGAATATCGATAAATGATCCAATTCTTTTGTTTTAATAAAGATATACATCTTTATATTTGAAATTTGAACTTTTCGAAAATGACAATTGACATTGAGAATAAATTGTTAATTTTTAGTAACAAGAAAAGGATATTTGAAGTAAAAAAAATTAAACTAGTAAATTATCTTTAACTATACTATACTATAAATCGCTTTATGATTTAGTAATCGCTTCATAATGTTTCTACATTGCATATACTTTGACTATTGTACACTGTTAAATTTATAATGCCAAATTATACTTAATTTTTAATTTCATGTCTCTAGGTTGCTATTGCTGCTATATGTCATTAGTTTAACTAAAAGAATGGAATTAAACAATTATATATAAGAATTATAAATAAGAAATAAACAATCAAGAAACTGTATCAAATTTGACTTAAATTTAGTTTATTTATTTAAATACATATGTTATCATAAACATTGTATATTTTGAAACTAAGCAATTCCACAGAATTGGATTGATTTATATTTGACACGCCTATCTAATAACAAAATGTTATTTAATTCAAAAAATTGGATTACATTGTACTTTTAAAATTTAACAGTGTATGAAAATCTTATAGAAAGTCTATACTGAAATTTTTTATATCCAAGTTTTTTTTTTAACTTTTTGCGAAAAAATGCAAATTTATATCGAGGGTAAACTATCAAATTTTAGTAACAAGAAAAGGATATTTAATGTAAGAAAGTTACCTGTAACTTATCGCTAACTGCTGTGAATTGCTTTATAATATGTTTTCATATTGCACCTTGAGTATTAAGTATTTTATGTCAAAGTCTTATAGACTAAAACTCTATATCAGTTAAACTTTGCAAGCATGTATTGTGGATGCTATTCATCTATAGACTCGCTGTATATAGATCTACAATATATAACGTGCCATCCATTGATACCAATAAATATTCAATGAATTCAGATTTGCGTGCGATACTGGAAAATAATCTCTATATATTGACTCGTGCGATCAAAAACATGATCGGCACAAGATATATTTTTTTCCCGTATATCTACGCGACGGAAATTGAACTCAAACCGGAATTACTTCGGTTTTAATTCGCATGCGATTTGTACCTCTGGGACAAAAAATTCAACGAATTATCTCGTGCGTTTTTCATAACGCCATGCATTAATCGGGATAAGAGCCTTAACGTTAGTCGTTACATAATTATTTTTCTAATGTGTCTACATGTTGATACATATTTATTTTTATAGTACAGTGTTAGATATCGAAAGAGCAGTGGTAATTTAATCCTTTGAGTTAGAAACAAAAGTTAGAAACAAAATGTAATAACAAAAATAGACAACAGTAATAATTTATAACTAAACTGAATTAAACTCGTATTCGCAAATATTATACAGTAAATGCAAAAAGTATTCGTATAGGATATCTTTAAAGAAGACCTTATTTTTAGAAAGTAAATATTAGCAATTGATTGATTGAAGAAAAAATTATTATTATATATTAGATTATTTTTCAAAATTATTTTACCTAGATAAATGTATAATAATTAAAATTAAATATTAAAATATAAAGTAATTAATATTATTATATTAGTAACGAGGAAAATGGAAAATTTTATTATCTAGATATGCATACAGAATTTATATTAATCGAGAAAGTTAGTTTTTAAAATTATGAACATGATTTGTTTTTACCAACTTGTTTTGTTATGAATAGAACATTATCATATATCATAAATAAGTATCTAATTAATATTTACTTAAAAAAAAAAATTTTTTTTCCAAAAAATATCTTTTTTGTACAAATATTTTTTGCACTGTGTTTAAAATAATAAACAAGAAATAGTTAAAATATTATTATATTAATATTGTTAAAATATGGCATATATTTAAAAGTTGTTTCCTCGGAAATTCTTTTGCTGCGAATAATCACAATATTCAAGCATCCAGGTGTGATTCTTCAACATTCCTAAAAGATATATAGGAAAGATATATATTTACAATTAGTAAATATGAAAGCATTTGTAAAAGACCTAATATGTAGTACAGACCTTTCAGAATCATTTGCGCACCAGTGCCTTAATAGTCCCTTTCGAAATCTACAGGTTGCCTGTTGCTCCGCTCTGGTCGGCCGTCATCGGACAGAGACCGACCTAGATTCCCCGTAAATAACTCGCTTTTTTTCTCCTCCTCCGATTCCTCCGATTGGTCTGTCCACACATTTATCTCTAGCACATATTGCCTCGCGTCCGTTTATATATTCGGCCGTTTCTTCGTCTGCCGCTCGTCCCTGCCGCACTTCCGCGACGATCAATACTCACCTGCACGCTGTGCACGCCGCTACCAGCTGAAGGAGATAAAGGCGTGGGTGCCGTTCGCAGCTGTGCTGATGAATACTAGAATAAGTTCGTGGGGATTCGAAACCCCGTCAGCCGGCTAAATCATTTCCATTTACGTGACAGCGGCCATGCGAATCGTGACTGCCTGAAACTACATAATTACGTGGGCATGGTCGGTTTAACGGTCGGTTATATTTCGAGACATTGTGTGACGCAGCAATATTTCCCAGCGACATTAATGCGACAACTGCTTCATAATGTTGTAATATTGGATAGACATACAAAAAGAATGATTTTACTGAAGTATCTAAAAATTTAGTTAAAATTTAGTTGTTAAATTCATAATGTTAAATTTGAGTTATTTAATTGTTTCTATAAGTTGCCACTATTCTTACGTTATATATGTCGTTATTTTAATTAAAACAATGGAGTTAAATTAAACTCGAGAAAATGTATTATTTGACTCAAATTTAGTTCATTATTTACTAAGTGTATATATTATTATGAACGTTGTTTACTTCGAAATTAATTACAGAAATAAATTGATTTTCATTTTAACATACATGAAAGTTAAAAATAATAAATTTTTATGAGTTATTTAACTCAAGAGATTGAGACCATTGTTCTCTTGATATCTAACATTAAAATAAACTTCTCAAAAGTTTCGATAAAATGGCAAAATTTATAGAAAAAAACAGACAAAAAATTATTTTTATGTTTTAAATGTTAAATATTTATTAATTCAAATTAATATTTTCTGTATAGTTTTAAAAAGTATAATAGTTTTAAAAAAATATAATATTCAAACTCTTAAAATTATTCTGCATAGGTCGCGAATACAAAACATAGTTTGTAACATGACAGCAAATCAGAAGAAGCGATCAATATTATTAATCGCTTCTGATTGGTTATTGCGACAAGTGCAACTTACGTAGAATAATCTTCAGAACTTGCATTACAATGAACTAATGCAGCACATTAAACGAAATGTTTATTTATTTGATTATTGGCACACTTGTTTTCGCAATCTGTAGTTTTCTCCCATTCTTTCTTTCATATCGATAGAATAGAATATGTTACTTACTCACAATTTTTAATTTTTTGTTTGTTTATTTTAGTATTTATTTAAAATTTTCTTTGTTTCTTTGCATTGGAAACTAAATTAAAATATGGTACGTTAATACTTTTTTAGTTTGAATATAAAATGGATCAACAAATATAATAGGTAAATGCATTTGACAAACAATGTACAGTATACATTTCTTTTGCAAAAATAGTATTTATTGAAATTTTTGAACTTGCAGATCTGAAAATAATTGTTTTGAGCTATCAATAATTACGTAGGATACTCAAACTGATAGCTAGAATATTAAAACTTTTGCAGCATTATTATTAATATTTAGGCATTCTATATAATTATTTTGAATCTATCTAACAAAATTATTTTAGATCTATGTTTAGCTAAATTTTTTAATAAAGAGCTTTAGCAAAGCTCTTTTCATTCTACATATGTTTAACAATTTGTGACAATTATCAATCTAGCATAAAAATTTAATGTATCAGTGCTATGTATATTCTCATGTATTACTTCTTTTTTGCGAAAAAGCTCTTTCAATGTGTAGTTTAAAAGAGGATTTATGATAGTAATCTTCTTTTTCAAGTTGAAATCCAAAGTGCATCACTCTAATTCATATGACTGCAGTATATCATATGCGGTGGATGAGATAAATACCGACATGAGCGGTAAAGGTGGCAAAATTTTTCACCTCCTTTATTCAACTGCACTTTTCACGTTACTTATTGCGACATTACTTATTGCAAACATGGAACTAGTCTATATGTCGAAACAGAATATTCGCGTATAAATATATTGTCCTCCCAAACAGGCTGAATAGTAATTATTCAAATATATGTACACAATGGATTGTCTATTCCCATGCAACTCGATGTTGGATAATCGACCATTTAAGCGATGCACTGATTACACAATTATCCAATCAATGTTTGACACTTTAGCTACTCACCGGGACGAATTGAATAGAATATCTCTCATAATATTATGAAGAGTTTATTTCTTTAGCGGAACAGAATTTTTTCCGGAATAACAGACATATATGTACTTCGTGGCTTTTTATGCAAAAAGAAAACTGGGCAAAAAGTTACTTCACGGCGTTTTTTCCGGAAAATATATAAGAGCGCCACCAGCTATATACGCGATGTGTCACGGTATATAAAACATCTTATCCTCGTGCCCCGGCTGTTCGAGACGTGCTGTGTGTTATAATAGCGATTTATCATAAAGTTTGAAAATGGCACGCAACAACCGTCCACCACAAATTATGGACTCCGTCGCATTTCACACATTATATGACACTTCTGTTATCGCGAATGAAATTGACGAAGCTTATATTTATAAATTATTAACAGATTATTTATAAGAGCGAAGTATAAATGGTGAATTTTTTTCCGTTTCAAATCTGTTTTTATGAAGAGGTTTCTGCAAGAGGTAGATGCAAGATTTTAAAGCAGATATTTTCATGTAATATTTATCAGATATTCGTAATGACGCAACATTCGGGACAGTTAATTCTTGAAAGCTGCAATGTTAAATTCATAATATCAAATTATTTGACCCAATTTGAGATCATTTTTAATCATTTCAGAGTTAGGAAGTAACGCATTACTTATTAAAAGTATATTTAAATTTCTCTCTCTATTATAAAATATTTCTTTATTATTTAAATTAATTAAAAATAATATAAACTATTGAATAATTATGAAGATAATAAAGGATTAATGTTTCGATAAAAATAATGATTGAATCCGTTACCATTACTGTGAAAATATAATTTCTGTTATCTTTACAGACATAAAAAAGTAACGATCGTTACGAGAAAAAGTGAACAAGTTATTTTTAAAGTTATGTTCTCAATCCTGATCATTTTTATATACTTATAGATCGCCACTGCTTGTAATCAATATGTTTTTAATTTAACTAAAACAACAAAGTTAAACAATTTAACTTAAGAAAATATATTAAATTTGACTTAAAGTTAGTTTTTACTTTGAAACTAATAAAAAATAAATTAATTTACATTTTGACAGGTATGAAAATTAAAAATAACAAAATGTTTTTTTAACTTAAGAAATTGGAGTACTGTTGCTCCTTTAATGTTCATCTGTTAACATTGTTCCATTACTCTTTCTTATTTAATATATAGTAAAATTTAATGATAGATGAAAACAATTAAAAATATATACACATACTTATAGAGAGAAAAAAAATGTAGTGATAGCAATTGTAGAAATAACAACTATACAAGTTTTATATATAAGATTAATATACATATACATATAGTTGAATTATACATTATTTTACAGTTAAAATGATTTAATATATCAAAAAATTCTATGTGTAAAAAAGATATCACCTTTATAGTTGCTAGTGCCATGTCTTTCTTTTTTAAGTGTAGAAATTTTAAACGCTTCTTTAGGTTCATCGATCATGTTGCTGAATCGGCAACACGAAGATGGAAAATGTTTGTAAACTAGATACGTGCTCGCGACTCTCATGCATGCTAAATTAAACGCGTAATGAATTTACATTGAATTTTAGAAAATTTCAGAATGAGACAATTTACAAGCGAACATGCGCATAATTCTTCAAACCGGTTAAAGCGGTTCTTTTCTTTTGTAATATTTTAATGCAAATACTGTTTAAGGCGAGTCTTTGGACGTAAAAAAAAAATGATAATAAAATTTTCCAATTTGCATATTTTTCGAGAAACTAGTTTAGTAACGATATTTTTAGAGTGTTAAAAGTTGTTCGCATTTTATTCATGTTCATTTATTTGTGTATCAAGTGCAAACTTAGTTCCGCGAAGAAGTGCGTCGCACCGCGACTGAACTTGGTGAACTTTATATAGTTTCATTTCCGATCCTCCAGAGCATATAAGCACGTATTAAAAGCGTAAATGTCTGTTATGTATTTGGAACTTTAGTTTGCAAAGTGCGGTGCACACATCGTGCAAACTGAATTCGAAGGGCGTAATGACTGTAATTATACATAGATCACTTAGATTCTTTTTTCTGCCTCTCTTATCTTATATAAGTTCTTTCTATTAATATCCAGATGCTAGAAAGAAAAAGTGTTTGCTGTCGTAGGTCACGGATATCGCGTCAATATTATTAATAGCATTTCCAATAAGTATGTATGTAGTTAAGCGAATGATAAAATCAAAATCGATCTCGCGCGAATAGGAGTGACAAAAATCGTAAGGTCTAAGGATATATTTGCAATTTATTATAAGATATAAGAAGAAATAGATTGCCCATTCTTACGAAAGCTATGTTCTAAAATTTATTGCTAGTGCTGAAAATCTATAGTTTACATTACGTGCACTATAGATTTTCAGTGCTGGCAGTAAATTTTAGAACATAGCCGAAGTTGTCACTATTATTTTGGAAAAGGTGACAAACAAATACAGTGGGTAATTTGGGATTTACCATTAGAGATATATTTACTTGTACAAAGTCAACTTACAAATAAAATTATTCTTCCTTCTAATAATTAAATAATTTACAAAAATTAATAAAAATTTATATATATAATTTAAGTTTATAGAAATATTTACGTATTAATTCGCCAACAAATTACGTGCAGTTTTTTATAAGTTGTGTTATTGATATGTGCAAATATATACGCAAATATAATATTTGTGAGATATTATTATTATGTTATAAAAATGTATCCATTACATAGGAATTATAAAATATAATTATAAAATATATATATAATATATAAATTATTGTCATAATTTTTTTTAAATATAAAGATATGTTTACATAATTAGAGAGTAAAAGTACTAATTTTTATAAAAACGCAGTTTTTCATTACAAATTGTGTAATTCTTATACACATTCTTTATGTAATTTTGCACACCTTTATGTAATTTTACAATGTAGATTGAAGCATTGCTCCTCCCCTGCCTCTCTCCCTCCCTTCCTCCCTCCTCTCTCTCTCTCTCTTTCTCTCTCTCTCTCTCTCTCTCTCTCTCTCTCTCTCTTTCTCTGAAATATCAAATTGAAAAGAACTGAATGATTAATTTTTTCTAATATAGAGCAAAGAAGCTAACAAGGGCATGAACAGTCTATGTCTATACTTATCTCTATACAATTTACGTAATTTTCAAAGTATCTTGGTGCATGATCACAAAAAATGTACAATGCGATACTGAGCAACACGTGTCATCTAGTACGTCCGATAATAAAGTTAATACCTTGGGACGCATTAGCTGAGTTTAACGTATTACGTTACCTCGTGAACTATCTCGTTCTATTTTTTCGTTGCGTAACGTTTCCATCATAATTTTTTCCCAATTCAGGAAGCATGCATTCATGCTTGCAATTTACTACCCTATATACCTTTCTAAATTATACATATTATTTTAACAGCTAAAAGCATATATATATATATATATATATATATATATACTCTTCTCTCTTTTTATTGAATAATTTAACTCAAATGTATGTGGATTGAATTTTCTAATTGAATTCGAGAAGAACTCGGTTTGATTATTTTTTTATATGCATGTTTTTCCAAGCCATAGTAAATGGACAGATGTTAGCATGTGAATAAATATTTGACAAATATACTCGAACGCTAGAAAACATACCATACCTAGGTGCATTTACAGAATAAGTACTTAACAGTAATGAAGAATTTATGTTCGACTTGCACGAGAGTGGCCAAAGGGTTGGCCAGGGTATGTCAGGAAGCAATTTAATCACCAGCCACGCGCGCCTCTTTGCTAAGAAAATATTTTGAATAGCGAAATATATAATCACGAAAGAATACAGTTGGAATTTTTTACAAAAACTAGGTTGCGTCTAATGATGCAATATTGAATATTTTTTATAGAGATACCGTATCTTTGATGCTATCATTTGATAGTTGAAAGGCAATTTTGAATGGAAAATATCCACGCTCGGGAAAGAGAAATTATCCTGAATAATACACAGTATGTCCGACCGTAGGTATACTTTTATAATATATTTATTTATTATGTGTTAATAACTTTAAAATAATTACATAACAATATACTTTATTTTCAAATAATCATTAATACACGCATATACAAGAAAAAATTTAAAATAATATTTGATTGTACAATATACAGAAATAACAATTTTGCTGAAGTACTTAAAAATTTAGCTAGATACATATCTGAAAAATTTTTATTAAATTGTCCAAATGAAAAACGTTTAAACTGATTGCTGGAATGTTCAAATTTTTCGTACATTATCGTCAACATGAACATTCTACATTACAATTATATTTTGGTAGTTCAACACAAATATTTTTAAATCTATATCTAGCTAAAGTTTTAAATGCTATAGCGAAACTGTTCTTTTTGTGTAGCAATAAAAGTTTTTTTAAAGATGCATTCCCTTTTTATGCATCACAGTTTAAATTACTAAAATATTCAACGTTGAATATTAAAAATTCGCAATGAATAACGCTTCTGTTTCAAGTGCTGCCACTTTTTTTTGTAGAACTAGTTTGATCGAACTTTAATAGCAGTGATTTTTATTCCTAAACCGATAGAGTGTCATGTCATCTTCTGTTTCTATTTCGTTACATTTCGATCGCTCTTGATGTAAATCGTCGATTTCGGTCGACCTATTTTTGCGGATATACAACAAGGGAAAGCGACGTTACTTATAAAGAATATTCTATATTCTGGGGAACATGGAGAACTTCCTCTACATGCATATGTGCCGATGCTTATGTAAATATTAAATTGAAGATATGACGTTCTAAGAGAGAAAGCCGCATTTGCGCGCATAAACAGCACCATTCAAGTATTACATGAGAAATCGATCGTCCCGACAAAAGTGACGTCTCGCGAAACCTCGTGTGTATCGATACTATCCTTGATAGATCGAACACAGCGTTATACGAAGAAAACTTCGACGTCAATGGGTTTTGCATTGCAGATAATGTGCATCGTGCTTGCCTGTATATATGTGTGTGTGTATTTGTGTTTGAACTGGGATAAAATGGTGAAATATTCGAACATACGCTTCACTGAACGATGATGTATCCGAACGCTCACGTCCGCCGATGATTTATGACTTATTAAATCGTTGGAAAATCAACGATGTGCTTAAACGATTTGCATAAGTCATTATAACGCCCTCCGTCGCAATTATTGCGATCATAAAATGGCATTTATCTATATATGGCGTGATTAATTGTAATTAATAAATCGAAATTCTAATTATCGCGGATCTCTTTTTTTTTATTTAATGTCAGATCGAATTACGTAAATTGGAAATTAATGCATTACGTTCGCCGTTGTATTATATCACGATATTCCATTCAAACATCGCTTGAACAAGTTAAAGCTTTCCGAAGTATAATCAATATCAGTTTTCGTCCAGGCTAATGGCGATTGAAAATCTCGGAGGGATCACTACAATTTATTTCGTGTTTGCCTCGCTTGCTCCTTCTGTTCACTTCACGCTGACGGAATAAGTTGCACTCTCTGTCTTGCTTTTTGTGTTTCTTTTTAATGGCAATCTCCGGCCTCAAGATTTTCCGTCGATACCGATTTCTTTTTAAAGAAAATCTTTATCGATTTTCACTTGCTTCGCACTGCATTTTTCTCTCTCTCTTTCTCTCTCTTTGTTTGCCAATTGAAAGTCGGTCATCTCGTTGTTACCTTTTGACCCATCTTCCCTATTTTTATGTCAGTTTAAACTACTGCAATATAGAGAGTATTAAAAAAAAAACACTTGTGTATATGATCGATTTAATCATTTTTTTATCTTTTATCGTTCCGCAGAGTTTTTATTTCACCAAAAATTTCTTTTGTAAATACCACAGTCAGTTTTAAGTTATATAAATCTGCTTTTTATATTCTTTGCACGACACTCGCACTTGATTGTATCTTCTTTAAATCAAATTCATGTTACCTAGTTTCTTATTCAAGTTAATGATGCGAAGTCGAATGGCTGTACGAAGCAACGAGACGTCGGCATATAAATTTCTAACACTACTTGTGAGCCAGAATTCGTTAGCTTTACTCTCGCGGCTGTCTTTAATGATGCACGCGTAGATGCCCTGATTTCATAAATCCCTTTACTGGAACGAAACGGATTGAAGGCACTGAACGTTATTTGAATTTCATGACATCCGATCGGAACACGTGCGACATTTGTACGAGGCTGCCAGAGCGTGAAGAAAAATCTTTGTAGTCCGTATTTTTACACGATGTATTTCATATTTTTACATGAGCCATATTTCTCTCCTGTCGTGTATTCCTCCACTTCGGAATAATAAAAAGGGAGGCACAGCGTTTTCAATGGTGAAGATAATTTCTTTTGGATGTTGGCTTTCATCGACAAAAAGTTGTATTAATTCATTTTTGCGACCATGGATTAAAATATTTCGAGTGTCTTTTTATAATATGTCATATCATCTGGGTATTTTTTTCGAGAGTTATATTTGGATTAATTTATAAAATTGATTTTCTCGAGATATTGTTTTTAAAAATTCTTTATCTGTACGGAGAGAAAATTTTATATTAAGCTTTAATACAATTTTAAATTACACTTTACTATGTCTTGTATTTTCGATGGACCATCACATGATTCCGACATAACTTTTATACTTTTTTTATAATTATGGTAATATTACATTTTATCACATAAATAAAGTAATTTTTGTTAAAAGCCAGTGTTCAAACCATATTCTAATATGAAAATAGTTAATTTTTACTATGCAAACAAAATTTGCTAGGTATATATTTTTTATTTATCTTTACAATACTAACTTTTATTCAATAAGTTTTGATTTTATAATAAAAAATTTTTACTATGAAAAAGTGTAAAAATTACATTGCATTATTGTTTTTAAAAAAAATAGCTATAGCATTTAAACTTATAATTGTCATAATAGTTCGCAGCTTCTACAACATTATAATAATTTTAAATATAAAATTTTCTCCGTGTATTAAAAAAATAGGATAACTAGATCCAATATAGGCATGCACGCACAATATTCTGTTTGTAAATAATTATATGATTAAAACTGATAACAATAATAGTTCGTGCAGATTGTCCGTTTGATTTGATTGCATCAGTTTATTGCTCTATTTGTTTACTCTGTTACTGTTATTGCCAATAAAGTAAAATGCAGAATATCATAGTTGTGATGTAATATTTCATAGATGAATAACTATTAAATGATGATTATTAATTTCTGTAATTTATGTATTCATATTTTACAACGCTATATTTAGTTTGTATTTCACAATGTTTTGTTTAAAATTAAAGAGAGGAAACTCTTTGTAAGGTAGAACCAACTTATAGCTAACCTACACTGAAAAAAATGTACTAAATCTTAATATATATATTCTTAATATTTCTTTAAATAGTACTAATTAACATTTACTTCCAATAAATAAATATTCAATGGAAATAAAAAATGATAGTTAAATTAAATTAATGGTTCTTGAAGCAAAGAAATGTATGTACCGATGTGAACCTGGCGCTCAACTTTATCAAAAATAAAAATTACTACTGCAGGCCGTTTGTACTTCGTTTGTACTTGTTTGTACCGATCATTATTT
>Ga0157363_1001710_pt1 | contig 18645 bp, 10 predicted proteins | sample AttsexASBM1_FD_111477 | JGI IMG/M metagenome (GOLD analysis project Ga0157363, IMG submission 111477) | Fungus gardens microbial communities from leaf cutter ant in Ribeirão Preto, State of São Paulo, Brazil - Atta sexdens ASBM1 | ecosystem: Host-associated > Fungi > Mycelium > Unclassified ... | reverse complement strand
TGTGTGTGTGTGTGTGTGTGTGTGTGTGTGTGTGTGTGTGTGTGTGTGTGTGTGTGTGTGTGTGTGTGTGTGTGTGTGTGTTTATGTGTGTGTGTGTGTGTGTGTGTGTGTGTGTGTGTGTGTTGTACAGAAGCTTACAAATTTATGAAAAGAATTAAATAATTAATATAAATGATTAAATATATTTAATTTAATTAATTTGAATACTTCCTTTTTATTTTTTTTAAATCTTTTGACTTAATATTTAAGACTTAATATATAAAAGTTCTGTTTTCATATAGCTATAATATAAACAAGCATATTCTTATATAATTATTTGTATTGTTTCTCTATGATATGTTTCAATAAAGATATATCATTATCTTATATATTATTAATCAAGTCAGTTGATATATTTTCATATAGCATTATACTATTATTGATAAAACTTTAATATGCTTCTTTAAAACATTAAAATATTGTTTACATTTAAATCATTTAACTAAGAAGCTCAGTTGTGTTATTGATACAGTCAATTTTAATAGATTAAAAATATATATTTTGTTTATACAAATTGTCAAAATGTGATAAATTTTAATTATTTAATAGATTAATTTATCTATTAATTTATTTCTAGCATATTATTAATATATATGACAAATTAACATTTAATTTTTTTTGTCTAATTGCTAAAACTAAAATATAATAAATTATATATATAAAAATGAATAAATTTTTTGTTTTTAAAAATTAAAACTTTATATTTTTTGAAGATTATGGAGGAGGATTCATTACCAAAAATTGTATGCCATGAATGCGTCAAGAAGCTAGAGAATTTCATAGAATTTCGAGAAACTGTTGTCAATGCTGAGGGTATGTTGGAATCTTATTTCACTTCACTTCGTTTTTCCGAAGAATTTCTGAAAGAAGGAAAAGTTTATGTAAAGAATACTGAAAAGGAAAGATCGTCTACACCAGAGGATGAAGTTCTAAAGTCATTGGATAAACCAACATCAGTGGGAGATCAAATAATAAATAATCAACAAACAATAGATCAAATACATCAGCAACCTGTTGTAGTTAGCAATATAAATACTTCTAATATACAAATTATTAGTGGTGTTCAAGCAAGGGTACAACAATACAAATGTGCTATGCAGGTCTGTAATTAATAAGTAAAATTTTATATTAAATATAACAAAACTTTTTGTTACTGTATTTATTAAAAATTATTTATTTACATTAGAAGTATTAAAATTTTTTTCTTGGATTTAGATGCAACCAGGTGGTATGGCAGCAGCTGTCGTTGAAGCTACAGCAGAGACTCATTACAGTTACCAACAACAAACTTCTCAAGTATCACAACAATCAAATGAAGCGCAAAATCAAATCAGTGATCAACAAAATCAGCCTCCTGTAATTCAAACACAAACTCAAAATCAAGTACAGAATCATAGCCAAATAAATCAACAAGTACAATCCCAAAGAGCAATGTCTCAACAATTGAATCAGTCGGCACAGTTATCTCAACAGGTTCAACAACAGAGTCAAAGTCAAATCAGTCAACCAGTACAGAATCAATCACAGATATCACAGCAACTTCAACAATTACAGAGACAACAACGTGAATTTGAAAAGCAACATAGACAACTTCAACTTGAAAAACAGCAAGTGCAAATTATAACACAACAAGAGTTTTCAGTGAAACAAGAGACACCAGTTGTACATCAAAATAATAATATAGTTTTCAAAACTGAAACAGATATAGAACCGAATCAACAAATTATACAAAAAATACAATCCGAAACCCAAAAAGATGAATCTCCTAACCCAACTGTACAAACTTATACTACAGTACAAGCAACGCCAGAAGTATTTCTAAATTTAGGTTTCAAAGAGACTCCATTGATGATTCGAGACGACAAAGATTTTAAAGAATTGACAAAAACGTCGTCTGATGATGGAATGTCTCGTAATTCAATTGAACAGATCAGAGAATTTCTAAGGCTTAGATCAGGATCAGAGCCAAATTCTCTAATCACTGTCAATCCTCAAGGACTTTCACAAAATGGAAGAAACGCTATTTGTCGCGATTGTGGTAAAAGCTTTCCTTCATTCAATCAAATGAGCAATCATAATTGTAATGTTGAGACACTTGTAAGCGAACCATCAGATTCCGGAAGTAAGGATGATTCCTTACAAACTAATGTTAATTCTTTTAATTGTGACATTTGTAGTAAACCATTTAAACGGAAAGAGCATCTTTTCCAACATCGAAAATTACATACTGGTGAGCGACCATATGTGTGCACGACATGTACAAAAGCATTCAGTCGTAAAGAACATTTAGTTAGACATTCGGTTTCTCATACTGGACAGAAAATGCACGAATGTGAAATGTGTGGTAAAAGTTTTTCACGTAAGGATAATCTTCATAAACATCGAAAAACGCATGGTGTATCTGGTCCTTACATCTGTGAAACTTGCGGAAAGTCATTTGTTGTAAAACATTATTATGTAATGCATTTAACTACTCATGCGGTAGCTGTCATGGATGGTATAAATTGTCCTGATCCATTTCCATATAAATGCGATATATGTCACAAAGCATTTTCAGTAAAACAATATCTTACTACACATAGACTTAGACATAGATCGAAAAATAATAATTCTGCACAAAATAGTTTAAACGGGCATCAACAACAGTCGAATCCTACAAATAATGTGAATGTAGTGACAAATAACGTTAGTAATACTGGAAATTTAAATAATAACGGGCAATCTAGCAATGAGTCGACTGTTGAAATGCAAAGCGTTATTGAACGAAACGAACAAGTTAATAATTCATTTGCTAACAGTCAGTATCATACTAATATGCAAGAGTTTCAATGAGATAAGGGAAAGCGTGTCTATTATGTTCTCTTGCCAAATGGTAATAATCATAAAATCGTGGTTGTATAAGCAAGAGAAACTTTATGACGCGCTAAAATATTTTCTTATGGTTTTGTTCTCTTGAACGAACGTGGTATTTGTACTTTAATACTATAGGAATGAAATCAAAATGATTATTCTAACAAATTAGATATTTTGATGTACATCGGACAGAAAGTAGATCTGTTGAATTCACCGGACATAATGATATATTTTGCCAACAAATTATATAGAATGCATGCTGTAGTTTTTAAATGAGTACGGATCTAATATTTGAAAGATATGTGTTATTATATGTTATTAAGGGGATGCTGGAGTGACGGCCGAATCTGATTAATGTCGATAATACAATTCTTTTTAATACTAAATTATAAAAATACCGATAATAGCATCTTTAATTCGTTTCTTACATTATTGTTCTGTCTCACTCAAATGCATATATCTGTCCTTATCTAACATATTACAGCGCAATCTTTTGCAAGATCCGGCATCTACTGCTAGACATAATTACTGCTGTGTTTACCATTCTGAGTCTTTGTTAAACATACGTGTACACATAATTTGCAGCTGAATATGAAATCTACAATGTGTTTTTTGCTTCCTGTTTTTTATTTCTTATTTTATGTTTTTTCCTTCTTACAATGTCGTTTTATCGATAATCGTGTTTCTTTTCATGTGTTTCTTGTCTCTTTCAAAGTTTGTCAACTTTTATCTCCAGCGATAGAAAGTAAAGAAACTGGACAAAAGGCGAGAAATAAAAGTGGCAAAAAGCAAGATGAGGAAATAAAGAGCACATTGTAAATTAGGCTTAAAACTTTCTTTTTAAGCTTTCAATTTTAATTCTATAAATTTTAATATTGTTTGTTCATGTAATCTGATGGGTGGTGCAATGTCACTTTGTCTATACGAGCTATAAAACTTTTATATTAAGGAATCGTCTACATCAGGTGACAGCTTTACGAGTTGAAAAATGTAAGTTCTTAATTTTTTTTTATCTTACAATTAGTATAAAGTCCACTACTCTACCTCTTAGTTTTGCGCCTACTTCAATCCTGTAAAAGGAAATTTTTATTTCGTTCAAAAGTTTTTATACGGCAGTAATGTATCGATAATTCGCGACTCCACCATCCCCTTAATACAATATTCCTATACTTGTATGCAATATTCTGTATATGAGTATATTCATATCTAGATACAGCAAATACAATGATTATAGAAATTCAAGGTCATTCAAGGTCAAAGATGTAAAAAAAAATTGAGAAAAGAAAGTTCATTGTCATTCTCAAATGCGCGCCAACAAACATTAATATATATTTTAATTTATTTTAAAAGAACCAAAATAATGGTGAATAATTTTGCAAGATGTAATATGTCCATATTATTAAAATCACAAATCAGTTTGAATTTATGAATCGTGCCAGTACAACGAAGTAATTGTATTGATCCATTAACCACCACCACCCCACACACACACACACACGCACACACACACACACACACACACACACACACACACACACACACACACACACACACACACACACAATAGAGTAAATTAAAATTTATATTTACAGATACATTTATGTAAATGTAATAAGTTATATAGGAATATTAAATAATCAAAGTGTCTATATCATATTTTTCATAAAATGAAATTTAAATGTACAGAATTTGAAAGATTTTTGTCTAAGACATTATGTCTTTCGCAAATTTTTCGACGACAGATTTATTTATTCATTTGCACTTTTTTTAAATATCTGTAACACTTGAAATAGAATGTATTCTTGTTATATTTTAGGGCTTATCCAATTTGTTCCAGAGTCAAAACGCAAAGCCATCAACGCAAAAAAAATTCAATGTAGATAAGATTGCGGGGACTGTAAAGTGTCAATATGCATCTAAGTGACGCTTATAAACACTTTATAACTTTTAAAAATCTTACGTTGAATTATTTTGCATCGATGGCTTTAGCTCCAGAGCTCAAATTAGACAGATCTGTTTCAGAGAAAGAAAAAAGATATAAAATATAGAAAATTTGATATACATTGAATTTAAAATAAAAATTTAGATAAGTATATTAAGATTTGAGACAGTAATATCTAAAACATGAAAAGGAATGTAATTTTATATCTGATCAATGATTGATAAAGCATGATATTTTTAATGTTGGATTAATATAGAATTATCAATTTCATTGTATTAGCATAATTCTATACATGATATTCAAACTGAATTGTGAATTGTGAATTTGATCTAGCATTTAAAAAATAGTGTTTTAAAAAATAAGTTGTTTTTTTCATAATGAACACCATATTCGAAAACATAATCATATTGTTATAGTCATGAGATTGTTCCAGTTTCTGACAAAAATTGTCATAGATGCATTATTAGTAATATATAAAAAGATTTCGATAAAAAAAAATACAATTTAAATTTTAAGATTAAAATAATATTGATCATGATATTTCAAATTTTGATTTATGATATTTCGAATTTTTAAGTATTTATATCGTAGTATGTAAAAGTTCTCCTTTAGAACTGCTATGTATATATCAAATCTCAACTATTCATTAGATTACAGTAACTGCAACAATCTCTGATTATTTTAAAAAGAATGTTCCAGAAATATATAATTTTTATGTATAAATAGATATAGAACAAAGACCAAAGAAATTTATATTATGTTTATATATAATATATATACACATATACAGAGTGTCCCATTTTAATCAATCCAGTCAATTTTCTCTGAAATTATTGATAACACAACAAAATATTTCAGATGAAAATGGAACGATTTTGAAGGGGATATACTTTATACTTATTTCATCAATTTTTTTTAGGTGGAGACATTAAAAAGATATGAATGTCCTCTCTATTTTAAATGAAATTACTATCAATTTTTTAAAAAACACCTACGTGTGTTGTGTAGTCACTTCAAGACAAATACAATGATCATAGAAACTCAAGGTAATTCAAGGTCACAGACATAAAAAAAGTTAAAAAAAGAAAAGTTTATCATCCATTCTTGAATGCGCGCTCACGAGTAGAGATGGACAGTTTAGAGCTGCGAGTAATTTCTTACATGTATAATACGTATAATACGTATAGAACGTCCGTATAATACGTCTAACATACGGTATTATACGTATAAAAATCATATATAATATGTTATGTTTAATGTACGCCCAATCCTATTCACAAGCATGTATTCTAATTCAATTGAAAATTTATTGAAAGACTTTGAACCTCCAATAGGTTATTTAACTGAATGTTACGATGCAATTATTCTTGTTTACACATTATCTATTGCGGGATTCTCTAAATGTCTTATCGATAATTGTCGTTGACTAGCAAAAGCCAATGTCGTGCTTTCTTCCAGATAGTCTTGCATTGGTTGTTAATGATAGCAACAATCGATAAAACGTTTAAAAAGAGAATCCCGCTGGACCTCTAATCTTGAAAAAAAACATACGAAAAACTAGAAAAATATTATAGTATACGTAACATATACTATGATATTTCCCTAGTTTTATGTATGTGATACTTTTTTACTTTGGCATAAATATATAGCAACAATTGATCTCTATTACACAGTATGCTTAATCGGATTTAATAACATCCATAATTATGAAATTGGTCAATCATAGCTGTTTCTCGCAAGAATGGAACGAATGTGATTAGCCAATTTCATAACGGATACCATTAAATCCGATTAGCCCGGATCTATAACAGATTTTTAAACTTTAAGCTATAAGAAATGGACGAATCACAATCAATTATTCTCCTCGCATTGATTGTAATGTATTGGCCAATTTCTTACGGCTTAGAACACCTATATTATTGTAGATCCGGACTTAAGGATGCCGTGTAAACGTAATCTTGGATTCAGTTCTACAATCCGTAGAACATATACTAATGGAGCGAGCAAACTGTGCTGAATAGTGATCTCTGTTGCACAGCATCCTTACTCAGATTTAATAACATCTGTAGTTACGAAACTGGCCAATCACAGTCGTTCCATTCTTCCGAGAAACAGCTATGATTGACAATTTCATAACTACGGATGTTATTAAATCCGATTAAATGTGCCGTATAAGGTCATAGAAAGGGGAATATGATTGTTATTTTTTTCTCTGTCACTATCAGGAGCGTTCGTAATGAATAAGGATTAGGTTTTGTTATTAACATTAAAATAAATATTTGTTTATATTTTTCATTAATTTACCTGTGAAATGATATGTTCCGATATAATTTATTATCGTCTGCCACATCTTTACATGTGAGAATCAAACAAAAGACTCGGATTTTTAAGACGTCACACGGGCAGGGATCATATCGCTTAGAATATATACCATGGTGGAAGGGATAATATGGTGTGCTCAATTTGCTCTCTTTAAATCTTCGCCGTCTCTGTCTATGAATGTCGCGTGAAGGAAAAAGGCTGCCAACTGTGAAACGCTAAACAGAGGGCTATATTCATAGCCCGTTTTTAAAATTGTCTTAAATTATGTTTTAAGATGCTAATACAGTCCTCGAATTGACTTATAACAGCTTAAGACAGTCTTAAGATCATTCTACATTGGTCGTAGACGTCGCAAGTCACAAGTTTGTTGCTTCAGCCAATCCGATGCTTCAATTTTAAAGTCGAATGATGCTTATGACGGTTCCGACGCTACGATATGATCATTGTAGAATGATCTTTAAATGCAAGAATCAATTATAAATACCTGCTTGTATCGCGTCGTGAAATTGATACTGAATCTTTTCTTGTTTAACATACTTTATGTTTCTCTTTCTATGAAAAGAGAGAATACACTTTAAAGTGCAATCAATAGAAGGAATAAAGAATAAAAATTTCCTATCAGAAATCGGATACACAGATACTTCTGATAAATTGATATCGTTATTCGTTATTCCTTCTATTGTGACTGCACCATTATGTTCCGAGAAACAAGTCCATTTGAGGACTGTATTAGCATTTTAAGACATTATTTAAGTTATAGTTTTAAAAAACGAACTATAAATATCGCCCTATGTTTAACGTTTTACATCTGGCAGCCTTTTCCTCTCACGCAACATTCATAGACAGAGACGGCGAAGATTTAAAGAGAAATTCTTGCAAACTGAGCACACTATGTTATCCCTTCCATCATGACATATACAACTAGAAGAGGAATAGATCGCTAACTGTGAAGCCAACATCTGTGCGAAAGAGAAAGGTATAGAGATCTATTTGACTGTCTATCTTCTTGCGCACGTGCCACTTCATTCAACCCGTTGCCCTCGCAATTTGCGTTTCGTTTCCATTCCACTTCGTTCGTATGTACATCAGTAACAACATCAGAGGCCTAGTTTCCACTGAGGGTTTAATCCGAATCAAAATGTAAGAACCAATTACTGTCGAGTATATCTCTATACAGTTGAACGAGAGGGGAATGCTCAACTGTAGTTGGTTGGTTCTTACATTCTGATCTGGTTTAAAAAAAACCCTCGGTGGAAACTAAGCCAGTATGTAAGAAACACTAACTCAATTATTTTCACACAGATAACAGCAGACGACAGTACAGTCGATCACAGAAAGGTAACACTTCTTTTTCGATTTTGGAATGCAGCTAGTTCATCGAGTGATTGATTCTTATTTATAGATCCGTGAATAAGGTTTTTTCATGTTGACGTTTGACGTCCATTTTTAACGTTAAAACAGATCACGTGTTCAAAATTAACGAATATCAATTTTGATCTGTTTTGATGCTCGACTTGAACGTTGAGCACAGTATAAAAATGCAGCCTATTACGGAGAATTAATTACAGAGACCAAGCGTTCCGAAACTCGAAAAAAATGTTGCAACTTTTCCGTAATCAGTTATATTGACGTATGCGCAGTGCAAACATTTGGATCTCTCTCCCGCACAGAGAAGTTAGCTTCATCTCAGTCTGCAAACTAGCATAGGTAATTCCTGTTTCAATAATATGTTCTAAGGTATTTCGTTACTATTATCAGCTATCACCGAACAACAAACGGGTGAGGTCTGATGAGTCAATTACAAATTGAAGAAGAGAAAGAGATTATTACCAAATATCTCCTTCTTTATCTTACTTGCCGGCTCGCCAGTTCACTATGCAAAACATAGGTTCGCTCCATTAGTATATGCTCTAATACCGGATGCAGATTAGCACGATGTCTAATGAGCGTATAGCTTTAGAATGATAACATTGATGAAGTTGTACGCTCATTGGATATCGCGTGTTGCACGTAACGAACATCGCTCTAGGGACTTATTACAGTTCTTTAGACAAAGTAAAAATTATAAAAATGACTCATTAAATGTCATCAATCAAACTCATTAAATGTTAATCAATGAAGTTATAAATATTCTAATAAATTCACTTTCGTAATTTTCAAGAACCTCGTTTCAAAAACCGTAATAAGCCCCTAAGTCTGCAGTCGACAGACTATAGCAAAACTATAATAAAACTATAGTAAGACTACAACTGCTCACTGAGCGTTCAATGAGTTCTTGCATCTGATTGGCACGTTCCGTTAGATCTAAAAATATAAATTAGATACAAGAACTTAGTGAGCAGTTATATTACTGAATGCACCCATTGGCTGTGTTCAGTGAACTCAACAGTTGAATCCGCTGAACGCAGTTATTTACACGGCACCCTTAATCAGATTTAATAATAATTCATTGTTATGAAACTGACCAATCACAATCGTTTTATTTTTTCGAGGAACAGTTATGATTGGTCAATTTCAACTATGGATGTTACTGTATGAAAGCTAGAGACTTTCAAGTAAGAGTCTGACCAGTGGACAAATATGGCGGAAATACTTCACTTTATATTGCAGAGAATATATAAATAGCAGCAACATTTGGCTCTATTGTAGAGTATATAAGATCACATCACTTTAAGGTATTATTTCTGATTACGTGCTATTATATCCATAGTAAAAAATCTTATCATCATGTAAGACACTATAAAAGAATTTATTATTAATCGTAAAACTATTACTTAACTTATTATTGGCTGAAACTTGATTCCGCTTCTGCAATTACCATTCAATGGGACATAAGAGAAAGAAAATAAATGGAATCATAGATTGATTTAATATCTATGTTCATATTTACTGTAATCGAATCATAATATTCTGCTGTGTCCACGTTAATGAAGAAGACAAAAAAACAGTATGTAACCAATGGCATTATATGACAATGGTTGTAATATAATATACATCGACAGCATATAATATTGAGATTATACTTATACAACTTTCATTCATTCCGCAAATTATAACAATGAAATTATGACAAAAATAGCGGAACGACTGTGATTCGTCATGTTGATTCCGCGTGAGTTCCATTGTCAATTTCTGCTCTATGGGGCAGCACCCTTAGGACGATTACCCTACAGCGAAATAGAGTAACGCGAAACAAGAACAAAACCAATCACAAGCGTTCCACAACAACTACAACTGATGCGGAACGCCTGTGATTGATTCCGCGTTACGCTATTTCACTGCATGGATAGGTATCCTTATGTATTGTCTATAATGGGCAGTAGCGGATTAAAGAATAGGCATAGAAATCGACCAATCATAATTGAATATGAAAAAAATAATCAACTATGATTGATCGAGTTCTACGCCTACTCCTTAATCAACTATTGTTAGACTAAATCAGACTATGCATTGAAGATTGAGATTAAAGATTAAAATTTCACCAATGAGGATAAAGAAATTTTGGCTCCATTTGTTTTGATTGGTCAATCTTCAATCTCATTCTTCAACGCGTAGTCTGATTCCTTATTGCCCATTGTAGACCATGTATTAGATTGCTTTTACATGCAGTAACTTGCGTAAGCGTAACTTGCGTCAATCAATCAAATCATCTCACTAGAGATTGCATGTTCCAATATGTGTAATATGCTCCTACTCATAGCTCTTACTCATTTCAACGCGCTTGATAGAATGAGTAGGAATTGTGATAGAAGCATGTTGGAGCTTGCGACGCGAACAAACCTTAAAATAATGCGTAGTAGCTGATATAATTTGATTCGATTTAATTGATTGACGCAAGTTACGTTGCATGTGAAAGCAATTTTACTTGAGGGTCTCTAATTAAATCCAATTAAACATGTAATAGAGCTCTATTATACATACGGAATAAAAAGGAGAAATTGAAGGATAAAAAGGGATTTGTAATACGATGTCAGAAAGTCATGATACGAAAATCAGGATACGATTTTAGTGCCGTTGCGAGAAAAGTTGGAAATATATGCCACATGATAACGCGGAATACACATGTATGCGTTACGTTTTATTTTAAATACAAAAATTCCAATTTGTATAAATTTTAATTTTATTTGATTAAATAGTAATTAATATTTATCGAAAAGTACATACATTTATAAACATAAATAACAAAAAGAGTTACGAGCCAGATTTTTATATATTAGGTGTGGGAAAAAGTTCGTGGCGTTTTTCCCATTAGATGGCATTAAAAAAATGCCACGAACTTTTTCCCATACCTAATATTTAAAACATATGTTTTGACATTATTATTAGGTCATCCTCAGTGCATACATGTAGAGAACATAAATTTAACAAGATTAATTAAACTGTTAGATACAGATTATAGTACACAAAGTGTTAGTAGTATTCCTTCGTATTTATTTTCTGTCATAATAATAAAATTGCTTTAGTCTTGTAATATTCTCGGTTACATTCTTCCATTATATCGATCACAATTAGTCCATAATGATGATAAAATTGTTTAAATATGTTGAGTCATTCAATAAAAATATACCAGAACATATTCTCAAATGCGAATTTTTAATCAGAATATAAATCAGTAGTTGAAACAATGAGTCAAATTAATTACATACATTTATGCATAGTCATAAATTACCATTAAATTATCGTTTTTTAACTTATCGACATCAAAAAACTTTGAAATTAAAAAGAATAAAAACGGGATTTGAACGATAATTTTCGTTTTCAGAATGTAGACTACACATGAAAATACATAAATTTACAAAATTACAGGAAAATGAGAGGAAAAATATTTATCAAATTCTCTAAATTGATAGTTTTTTCTGACAGGAGCGCTCGAATTTGTTCTTCCATACAGCGCTTTTCCGACACTGTGTTTCGAACTCATTTTTTTCGAGATCAGCCACTTGAGTTTGGTCTCCTACTTTTTACTCTGTATACGGACGAAGTGGAAGGATTAGGGTAGAGTCTTAGATTTCAGTCAGAGAAATGATCGACTTATGTCAGTTTCGCAAAAGTACTAAAAAGTATTAGAAAAAGTATTATAAATAGCGTCATTTGCAAGATAGATTATGGAATCCATCAATCATCCATTAAGCAGCCATTTTTGATACACAGGAATCAGTTCAGTGATTGACTGCTAAGTCACGTGATTGCAATAACCAATTAGAATATTTAACACCAGACTTCTTTGATAAATCTAGGTTCTCTGTGTTCGGTTTGCACACTCAGGCTGGCGTCCCCTGAAAATGAAAATTTAAAGCGGAACGGAACAGCGCGATCAATCACAACTCTGCAACTCATTACCCTGTTTTTTTTTCTGCGATTGTGATTGATCTCACTTTCGTTCCGGTGTAAATATTCGCTCATGAGACGCCAATCTCATACGCTGTAAATAAACGGTCATGCTTATAAATATTGTTTTTTTATTGTGTTCAATTTTGTCAGTGCTCACATTAAATAAGTCACATTAAATTGTTGTTCATTTTGATTATTGTAAGTGTAATGCCCCTGCATGTAATTAATAATTACCATAAGTAATTCGCTTCTTATACACTGAAAATAAAAATTTATGAAATTTTAATAAATATTTGTTTAAAAAATAGTATCAATGAAGCACTTGCTTATAGCAAATAAAAATTTATTCAATAAAAAGTAATACTTTAATTTAAATATTATTTTTTAAAATAATATTTTTAAAATAAATATTGAATTACTCTAAGCAAATGTCCGTTGGTACTATTTAAATAAATATTACAATTTTGTAAATTTTTTTTCAATGTAAGCTTTTTTTTGTTTTATAACCTTTTATTTATTTCCATCTTAATTGGGAACACAAAGTAATAGAAAGGAGTAAAATTCCCAGTTTTCGTTCCATATATGGTTTCCAATTTTTTTTTGCTGATAGTATCGTTGTTACAGCCAAAGACTTGAGTATCATGGAACAAAATTGGAATGAATTCCGATCGGAATCATTTAATTATTCCCCAGATTTGTACTGTATTTTCTGGAGAAAACGGAATAATTCTGATCGGAATCCATTCCGACTTTATTCTATGATAGGTGTCCTGATATAAGAATATATAAAAATACAAGGTGTTCCAGATAGCACGGAGGTGAATTGGAGTTTATAGAAAATTCATTTTAAAGAAAACATACAAAATTAGAAAACTGAATATCTGAAGAATTCTTGAAGAATTATCCACAATTTATTATCTACAATTCATTTTAAAGAAAACATACAAAATTAGAAAACTGAATATCTGAAGAATTCTTGAAGAATTATCCACAATTTAGTTTATCTTGAAGTATTCCTCAGAAATTCATTACAATGATACTTCGTAACTTACTTTATAAGTACTGTGAATACTCTGCAAATTAATGAGGAATTGCAAGTACACGTATGCGCGATCGATAGATTATATAAACGTTGGTCAGACATAAAGTTTTTTACCGAGCGTGTACCATAACAGACCTGTTTCGTTTTTCGGGGATGTTGCATCATCCTTAATTTTTTTCAAGCTGCCGAGCTTTTTCGTATTTGTTTTCTTATTTTTGGATTTGTTACCTGCATTTTGGAACTAGTTTATGGCCGAGCTGGCTGTGAAAGCCAATAACATAGTTCATGTATATGGAGTATGCAACGCGAACAAATTTTGAGATTTAGATCCAATTCACAACTCACAGTTAATTCTTAATTAACCGAGATTCAACTTATTCATTATATTCTCTTTTCAATTCTAGAATTAAAAGAGATGAAAAATAAGTTGAATCTCGGTTAAGAGTTCATCGTGAGTTGTGAAATTGGGCTTTACTGGATATTTTATTACTCTATATGCCTATTCTAAGCATTTCTTCTTGAATTCATAAGGTATATCTGTTGATGTAGAGAGAACACTATATGAATGCTTCAAGAAATTCTTAAGGTGTCTTTTCATACACAGCATGATGTCACAGTCTAATGTCTGCACCTGCATTTTTCCCTTTCCATCGCTGATTATATGTGCCTCGTAATATTGCTCACGCATGAGAAATGATCCGAGCGCTGCAACGTCGCTACATGAGAATGCTGCTTTAAGAATCACCCTTCCTTGATTACGCAACGACGCGTGGGAGTAGGGGAAGGAATGCTACTCTTTTGCAAAAGGACGTTCCCTCGCTCTTTCTGTATCTGGATCTCCAACCGAGCAATCAAAGTACCGTGGCTGGCTCCCGCTGCTAACCGTTGTGTAAGCCACGTGTTTTTTTTATCCAATTCCAAGTCTTGAATCCTAACAATCCACCCTTCCACTTTTATTCGTGTTTTACTAAATCCACACTTTCACATCCTTGAATTCTTGGGGCAGTTCATAATATCTCATTAATTGTACTACTCTTAAGTTTCTTTAATGCATAATTCTAGAATACATAATAAACGCGTATGCTTTTGAGCTCGCTACAAGTAGATTAATTAAACACGATTAATTAATTTGCCCCTTTCATCTCGCGTTGGATTCCTTGGATTAATTCGCGCGCTAATATTTTAATAATCAACCATGTGTCCACTCAATATTAAGCTCATTTATTTTTGTAATTAATAATCGTCTCGTAGTGATAGCAACAGCTAATGAGCCTTATTTTATAATTATGTGGGCAAGAATTGTAAGGAACTGATCCTCATTATTAATAAATTTACACACGAATTGTAAATCTCAGTACAAATTATTTATGTTCCTCTCCTCGCCGTATTCCTTCAACTAATTGTGATAAACGAATCGTGAGTAAAGCAAGTTGTGCCAACCGCCATGTGGGACCATAAGAAATCTCCAAGGCACGCTTGTTGTTAGATAGGAGGCATTCGAACCACGTCATTGGGCTGAAGGGACCACGAGGATAACATAAAGCAACTTAACGCGATTCACAACCGCGTGGTCTAGCATTTTCGGCCACGCGGTGCTCGGGCCGCTGCCACATTGGACGCACCAGCGTCACTTCATCACGCCACCGCGTCTCTATTCTGTGTATAATGGTGCGTAATCACGTAACTCGAACACATCGCGCTACAACATCCGAGTGTGATGAGCTATGTGCTCCGATGCCGGAATGCGTAACATTTGGGATAACATCAGGGATGGTGATTCATATCGAGCTTGCTCACTTTGCGTCTCGTCTCAGATCTATATAAATCGAATCAGCCGAAACGTCCTGTTAATGACAATATAAGGAGGGATAAAGCCGTTAAAGATGAATAGTCTATAAGGCAGGAACTATATACGAAACTAATGTCATTAACACGTGCTTAAGGTACATTTCCATTGCTGAGAAGAATGTATTGTAATCACAGATACTGTACGCTCTTATATTAGATTATCTAGCTTATAATTAAAGACCATAAAATTTTTCACTTCACCGAATCGCAATAATATCTCGCAAAAACATATAAATAAGTTAGATTGACAATTACTAGAATGGATCCATCGGAGCTAACTTAAAACAGCGGACAGTTATGAGAAATATTTTTTCTTAATAACTAAATATATAATAGTATAAACTATAATAACCTAAATTAAGATAACATAAAATAAAATAACAAGTGTTACATGTGTCGCATTAATTTAGATTGAATCAAATTAATATTAAAAAAAACAACAAAAAAAAAGCGAAACTTAGAATACTAGATAAACTTATCAATAGAGCAAATAAACATATTTAAAATACAAATTGTATCCTCATCAATTGTAGCCATGAGATATTCGACAGGGTAGGGGAGGACCTCTCGCCCTGACAATTTTGCAATACCCGTCTCTGTTCAGTAAAAGTACTACTACATTTCCAAAAGTACTACATTTCCAAAATGGTTTGGAGTTTCACATACGTCGCATCTAACACACAATGGAGAATTCACTATGTCGAAACAGAAAAGACTTTCCCTTAGAGATGTGTGGCCTGACTTAATTCTATTAATTGCAACTGTCCTTCTCTTTATTTTAAATTTTCTGAAATTTTCAAACTTGGACTCCACCAAAATAGTTGTTACTATATCCTGCACCGCGAGTAAGCAATTCATCGCTCACCCACCAAAATAATTCACATCTGTCGGTTCCATAGATTTCAGAATTCAGACACTGGGATTCCCAATTGCGTATCTTTGTCAGAGGCAATAGCTCCCCTAGTTAGCCTATCTTCGTTCCCCGAAATTCCTATGTGACTAGGAATCCATATTCCTTCCTTAGTTCGATCTCAACTCCTCTGTCTCTAGTTAAACGAAGGATGCTATCTTTAATAAAGAGAATGAGATGCGATTTATCCTGGTCAAATTGTGCGTTCTGCACTAAGGACTGATTTAGAGTCCGAGAAAATAGTTAGTTTGGGCCCATAATTATATCCTAGTTCCAGAGCCGTGAGAATCGCCATTGCTTTGACACAATATGAAGAGACAAAACCCACCCATCCTTGGAGATAGATATCCATCATAAGATATCGCTGCAAAATCAACATATTGCGAGTCTTCTACACATGATCCATCAGTAAAAAGATACATAGACGAATTAATCTCCTCGTTGAATAGTCCTAAAAAAGTAACATCAGTATCATATTTAGAATTTTGCCAAAGAATTTTTCATCTTCAAGATTCACCTCTGGATGAAAAAGCATCGAATGATTTTGAGAAACACAACGGACTATCAAGGTTGGGAAGGCAGTGCTTTTTAACGTCTACGTCCTCTTGAGCTAATAATCGGAACTAATGCAGTCGCACTGCGTGGGAGTTTCCGCCAATTCTCTAAGCTCTTCCAAGGATTCAAAGAGATGACATCTAGAGTTTACTAGTCTAGACAGGAAATTTTTCCCTAAGCATTGGAATCTAACAAGGGAAGGCTCCTTCGTCTCGCACAGAATAACATAATCGGAGTACTCTATCTATATTCCATGACCACTCTAAGAGCTCGGTACTGAATTCTGTTACCATAAGTTCAAATAAAAGCTTATTCAAATCCTGAAGCATGAAACCCCCATATTCTAGTCTAGATCTAATCAAGGCATGATAAATTAATCTAAGTAACTTGGGATCAGCGCCCCTTCAAAGGCGCCCGATGCACTTTAATTCGTAACAAATGGACAAATACAACGACTTTTGATATAATTAATATGGGTAGATTCTAAATTAGATTGTAAATTCATCCCTAAGAACTATCTTATCAGAATTTGCAATAACTTCTCCCTGAAGCCGAATCGAGAAAGATCTTTTATTATATTTAACTACATTACCCCGCCTAACTTGAGTTTTAAGAGTTTTATTATTCTTGCTAAATACTCATAGCTTAGTTTTCTTTGCTGATAAGCTAAGACCAAGGTTATTCAATGAGGTAAAAATCTTGTCAACTGCACTTTCGACTCTATTCAAAGATTCCTCGACCGAGTCCATAGCAGAAAAAATGCACACATTGTCTGTGTACTGAATTATTTTGCACTCTTGAGAGTTGACCTCCAATTCGGCGACGTAGATAGCATATAACATAAGGCTCAGAATGCTGCCCTGTGGCAGCCCTTTGAAAAGCCTAAAAATTTCTTGTATTTCCCCGTATCTACACACTTGACGCGCAGATACCAAATTATAAATAAAGCGGCACATAGAGGGGATACTCAGATTCGTTAATCTGTTAATTAATATATCAATTACGTTATCATATGCTGCTTTGATATCAAGAAAAGCAACTTTCACCGGAATATCCGTTTGAAAGCCTCTGAGAATTTCCATATAGAGAATTACTAAGTTATTCATGCATGAAAGCCCTCTATGAAAATGCCATCGGACGTGAGAACGGAACACTATCACGCCATGTCTATCATTACCTACCTATATCAGGCTACCATTCCGCCTCGATAGTTGCTTTTGGTGCTCACGGTCCTTTTCCTTCGGCTGACCGCAAACTGCGGTATCTACACCGACGTGCGCGATTCTACTTACTTTATTTAATCGACACGGGTGAACAACCGTGAAATAGCGACGAATCTATCATAGTCACTATCTCGCAGACGCGCAGGTGATGTTTTTAGTACCTCCTAAAAACACTTTATCAACACAATCAAGCCCATCGAGATGTAACACGTAGCGTAGCTATACCAGTTACGAAACTGAGCATCTTTAGGAGAGACAAAGTCACGTAATCTGTGACCATTTTGAGAACTGTACACGCGTTTCACATTTAAATATTTTAACTAAATTACGACACTGATTAATATGAGCGTTTTGAAATAAAAGACGCATATGATACATGTATCACAATAAATTATTTTTATCTTTGTTTAATATTGCAAACAATAAGGATAAAATTAAGTAATTGTTTTAGTCTATGTCATCTATGTTTTTTGTTGGAAAACTGTATAGTAATGAAATTATAAAATAAATAAATACTATTCATTTGTTATTTGTTAAAATGAACTATTATTGAAATGTGCGTGCGTGTGTGTGTGTGTAT
>Ga0157363_1001709_pt1 | contig 18645 bp, 16 predicted proteins | sample AttsexASBM1_FD_111477 | JGI IMG/M metagenome (GOLD analysis project Ga0157363, IMG submission 111477) | Fungus gardens microbial communities from leaf cutter ant in Ribeirão Preto, State of São Paulo, Brazil - Atta sexdens ASBM1 | ecosystem: Host-associated > Fungi > Mycelium > Unclassified ... | reverse complement strand
TATGTATGTATGTATGTATGTATGTATGTATGTATGTATGTATGTATGTATGTATGTATGTATGTATGTATGTATGTATGTATGTATGTATGTATGTATGTATGTATGTATGTATGTGTGTGTATACAAAATACAAAATATCTCGTGTTACTAATCGTTTGTGATAATCGTACCTTGATACGTTTGATGAATCACTCGATGCAAAAAATCATTTAGCTTCTTGTCAAATAAGATATGTAATTGTATATTACAAATTGCATAATTTTTTTTTTTTTTAAAGCAACTATGTATTTTCTTTGTACCAGTCTTTAGTTTCTTTATTAAGGTGTGTACAGTTATGAAAGAATTATAATAATTATTTATGAGATATTTTATATCAGAATATGCTCATTTTTGTACCATTCTTGTTGACTTTTTAAATTGTTTAAAGATAATTTCGAAGAAATCATTTACAACTTAAAACTAATAAATCTTTTTTTATACTTTCGTAGTACTGAAATATATAATATTCTATGTAAAAAAACACAAAATAAAAAAACTTTGATATAATCTTAAAAAGATTAGAAAATGAAATTTTCTTTACATTATCAAATTTACGTAGGAAAGAAAGTATATTTACACTTTTTTCTCCCACGATTTAGCAGTTATTTCAAACAACATTTATCTAGAGATCCTCCATGTGTGCGTGTGTGCATGCGTGTGCGTGCGTATGTGCGTGTATGTGTGTGCGCGCGCGCGCACGCATACACGTGTGTATATGTTAATTTATTTAATAGCTATGGAAATTGAAAAAGATATCGAGAGTGGAATTAATTAGCAGCGGTAGTATTTTCCCAAGAATACGATTTAAACCCGATAGCATCGATGCAGCAGAAATGAAAACTAGGGAATTTGATGCCGAAAGTATGCGTTATCTGAATTACTTATTATATCCATTAATTATCATTGGAGCAATCTACTCGTTATTTTATCAACCACATAAAAGGTAAATGACCACTTTTATCTAAAATGATAAAAATATATGTATGAAATATTTTGTATGCCCCATTAATTAAATTGTTTTGAGTTACAGTTGGTATTCTTGGAGCATAAATTCTTTAGTGAATGGAGTTTACGCATTTGGATTTCTTTTTATGTTGCCGCAATTATTCGTTAATTATAAATTGAAATCCGTGGCGCATCTACCTTGGAAAGCATTCATGTACAAAGCATTTAACACATTCATCGATGATGTGTTTGCTTTCATTATAACAATGCCGACAGCTCACAAAATAGCATGTTTCAGAGATGATGCCGTCTTTCTAATTTATTTGTATCAAAGATGGTAAGAGTTTTCTTTCATTAAATTCAAAATTTATTTACCGAGTACCACTGAACGTTGCGACTTATGTTGAACGACAGAGAGAGTAGGTCGTAACGACATGGAGAAAATGTTTTTGATCATTGATTCCCTTTGTCCTTTTCGACCGAACTGATTTGCCTCATAAACAATTAAATTCAATTTTTATAAATTTACGTTCAACTGCAAATATATACATTTAAAATTTGTGAGCAAACTTGCCAAACTGGATAACTCTTTCAAACGGTTCTTTCTTTTAATAAATTCTACCTGATAAACGACCTTCAAAAATATGTTTTTTTGTCCCTTTTGGTTTTTCTTTTACCTGACCATTGTGAAACATGGAAACTGCTATGTCATGCATTCTTGGAAGGATCTAAACCAGTCTTATTCGAAAATTTGTCAATCTGCATCACTACCTGCTACTTGTTCAATGGTATTCGGTGGTTTTGTGCAAAGCATGTCATTCTATTTGGAGTGTTCATCGCGACTGTTACGTATGTATCGATCATTATTTTAGAATATAAAAAAATACATTTATCCACAGGTTATATCCAGTGGATAAATCACGCGTGGATACTGATACAATCACAGAAGAACACGTTGATTTCAGCAACAATATGCACAAAAAAACAAATTAATTTCTATTGTTTACTGTTATTGCTTGTCTTCATTATCTAGAACTAACAACTTTCATAATATGTTGAAGTATTACTACATGCTGACAAACAGTATTTATATCAATAATGTAAAAATTTAATCAATATACGCACACAATTGTTACAAAAAAGTATATTTTATAAATTTCTTTTATTATTACCTAAAGTGCATTGTTACAATTTTTCAATTTTTGTCTTTCTTTTATAAATGATTTCTGACGAATCTAACGGATCTTGCAAACGATATATTATCGATGTGATAATATTATCTATAATGTTCTCGGCGCGATGCGTTCAATGACCAGCGTGACAAAGGACTCGTAGAAGAAAATTGCATAACAACATTGAACACATCAGGAAAAAGAACAGCACATTCCTTCTTCGGACACTCATTTAGGTGTTATATGACATCAGGTTACTTTTAGGTATGATTATATTTGTTATGTGAGAAAATATTGTGACTGCGTTGTCCGATAACGGAAGACCTTGAATTATTTGAATCGATTCTAACGCGATAACACGTCAGTTGTTCGATATCTACTGATATATAATAGGAGAGAAACAGACCGAGAAGTCTACTTTGATGGTATTCACGTGCATGTGTACGTACGCGCGCGCGCGTATGTGTGTATGTTTGTTTATTTGTATGTGTAAATATACTTATGAATATGTGTATATATATATTCTTTACAGCGTAAGCGGAAATTATTGCAAACTGCAATATCTGTGCCACGTTACAAGATAAACGACACGCATTATGTGCGCCATACAAATTCTGATTTCGATTATTCCTATATGGATTTATCTCCGGTTTATGAATAAGCAAGTCTCATATTACCTGGGTTTAGGTAAGACGAATCCAACAAATAAATTACATAACTCTATTTTTCTTTTTGTGTCAAGTCAGGATAATACTAAGCTATGACTTTGTTATTTTTGAGATGATGCAGCAATAATCGATTTAAAGTCGTTTACTTTAAAACATATTTTTGTAGATGTACCGTTTGTTCTAAAGCGTTGGTGGGCTTTATGGTGCATCTTAAAAAAGGAGAAAACAAAAAGAAGTAAATTCAAGGACAGCGATATAATATTAAATATAAAGAAGATCTTGGAACCATGCTCGGATAATTCAAAAATTATTATGAACGAGAATGTAAGTAATATGTAATATTCGCGGTAGATTAATTGTATGCAAAATTAATTTCTTAACTCATTTATGACATAGAGTTGTGACAGTATATCTTTCTATGGTGCTGATCAAAAAGGTAATTCGTTATTTGTTAAAATGACTCACAGAGGATATCACAAAACAGAATTGATCTTGCAAGTGACCTTATCGGATGGCCGAGTCTACGTGCTGCCCGGTAAAAATCATTTGATACAAAAATATCACATAAATGTTACGGTAAATATAACGTTCTAATGATACACTCGTTTTAAATACACAGATTGTCCTGATACAATTACAGTAGGAGATATAAGCCAAAATTGGTCAGCATCTGGTCTAAAGATTGAATTCTTAGAACCACGACAACGTTGGAGAATTACATACAATGGTTTCCTCCGAAACCAATGCCGAGGAAATACATCCAATAATGATAACGTGGAACATATTCGTCTAAATTTTATGTAAGTACAGGATAAATAAATTTGTTAGGTACTAAAAGTATTAAGAAGCATAATCGATCAAACATCCTTTTACAAATCCGTTCCGTTTTTCAGATTTATTGGCAAACCCCGATTGTTAGAATGGCCAGGTGATTGGAGTATCTATTTGCACGCGGATGCTTTAGCACGTGAACCGTGGAAAAATTCTGATTGGATGCACAAAATGTAAAACATTTTTACAACAACATTAATATATTTGATGTTTTATGTTTACATGTTTTCTCTTATTTCTTCTCTTATGTAATATATTATAGGTTTAAGCTTCCTTTTCTGTTGATAGTCAATTAATAGATGACACCGGTTTCGATTTATGGGGATCCATTATCGGACAGATAACGTTTAAAGATTCAAATACAAGTGAATTTTATTTACGAGGACTCTGCCAGCGACGTTGGGGTAAACATGAATCTTATCAATTTCATAAAACTATCACAATTGTTGGTGTGACACAACATGGAGCTATGTATTATTTTGGTATGAGCAATACCAAACATAGCTTTTCACAGTAAGATAAACATATTACAACATTATGATAAAATAGTTTGATATAAAATTTCCTATATGAAGAAATCAATCAATTAATTTTACATATCCTTATTTTATTCTATTATTATATTATCATTGTTTTTGTCTCCTTGTTGAAATATTACGATTATATCACATAGAAAATTTTATACAAGCGATTAATATTTTTTAATTATACATACTAATTTTAAAACAATGGAAAATATGTTAATCATTTATGAAACGAAATTAATTGCAGCATGCAGTTTGGACATCTCCAGGAAGCCGGAGGAATGATAGCCAAAATTGATTGGATTGATCTGCAATTGAGCGACTTTGAGAAAGAAGATACATTTTCCAACTACAAGATTGTATTTACAGGTTTTTATTCATTATCGATGACAAACATCATACACGCATTGCATTATGCAAGATGTAAATTTTGAGGCACGATGCTGCATCAACATTACGCGCTATTGTTTTTCATTTTCCAGCAGCTGGAAAACAATACAGCTCCGTAATCAACAATTACTTGGTGGGCGACGCAATAACTTATTACAATGACCAACCATGGACTTATACAACTCGTAATTTGCATGTACAATTAAACGGCAGTACAGGTATGTCGATGTAACAATTCATAACAGAAGAAATATCAAAAAATTGAAAGTCTTTTTATCTACAAATACAGCATTATAGGCTTGAATCTATTTTTTAAATGCACTAGGTATTGGACTGATGATTACGTGCTGTTCATATACTGGACCGAGACAAATACAAACTTCGATCACGAAAATTCAACGTATAACACAGCCTGACACATTTGCACAAAAAAATAAATACATTCTACATTTTGATGATAAACAATGCCAAAATGAAAGTGTCGTAGGAGGGAAAGGATATTCTCTTGCAATTCTGACATCTATCGACACCGATGACGTGTGTACTTGAGATAATTGTTACTCGTCAAAAAATTCTTTATTTGTAAAATTAATTTTTCTGTTTGTAGTTTGCAGTACCTCCAGGCTTTTGTGTAACGAGTCTCGCTTTGGAACGACAATTGCAACATCATAAACAATTGCAAAACTTAGTTAATGATATAATAGATATTAGTTGTTGCAAAAAAAAAGAGGACCTCGAAAGTTGCTGTCAAAAGTACGTCTAACATTTCGCGTAAAATATATGCGAGACTACAACTAAGCCTGTTCTCTGTTTTTTCAGGGCGGTATCTATTATTCAGGGTACTCCTGTTGAAAAAGAAATTGCAGAAATGATATTACAGGGTTTGAAGGAATTAGAATCATTTGTAAATGAAAAAGGTGTTTGGCGTTATGCCATAAGATCCAGCGCAATTGGAGAAGATAGCGAAGAGACTTCAGCAGCTGGTCAAAACTCAACATATTTAGGTGTGAAGAATACGAATGACGTTATTGAATGCGTTGCCAAGTGCTGGGCAAGCCTGTTCTCGTATCAAAGTGTCGAGTACAGGTAATTTATTCTTCTCTATAATGTTGCCTCGTTACATTGCCTTGAATTTGTACATGATGTTTCTTTTAATTCAGGCGACAAAACGGATTACCGATAAGAGCTTCTATGGGCGTTTGCATTCAAAGAATGGTCGATGCGGAAGCGGCTGGTGTCATGTTTACTAGACATCCGACAACTGGAGATCCGTCCAGCATGGTTATTACAGCCAATTATGGCTTAGGAGAGGTCATACTTAATATTAGAAATACTGTTACAAAAAATATTTGAACGAGTGAACGCACTTATATAAAATATAAATATAAAATTGATTAATATTTAATATTTGTGATAATTATTGCATCAATACTCGTGATATTTGTTATGTAATATAAATAACATAAATTGCCCTAATGTAACTTTTTTTTTATAGACGGTAGTGTCAGGGAAGGTCGAGCCTGATACCTTTATAATTCATAGAAAGTGGGATAACACTTTAACTATAGATTCCTCAGTGCTAGGAAATAAGGAGCACAAGATCTTACTTGATGATCGTAATGGCGTAATTACGAGCGCTCTAAGTGAACAGGAGATTAAAAAGATCTCAATATCCGATACATCCGCTCTACGATTAGCTAAAATAGGATTGCACTTGGAATCGCTTTTTGGATCAGCTCGAGATGTGGAATGGGCGATTATCAACGAGCAGATTTACATGTTACAAGCACGGCCTATCACAACCATTAATGCATGGACAGATTTCGAGATAATGCACGAGTTAGACTCAGGAGTACCTTGCGATGTCGATCTTATGACCTTTGCTAATATCGGCGAAGTGCTTCCATATCCTATAAGTCCTCTATCAATCTCCACGATTATAAAAGTTTTGAATCTATCGCTTTGCGCGAAATTCAACAAGTTCGACTGTTATTATCTTCATATGGTCGGTATGAGATGCGCGATGAATTACTTGGATGTAAGTGCTTGGATTTTTGCATCTGTCGTGTTTACATCTCATAGAAAATCTCTCATCTTCTGATATAACATAATTAATTTCATCTCTCTAAAATAATCTTTAATTAATAAATTATCTCTCCTTCTATCTTTTTTTTTAGTCAACTTTACAAGATGTTAGTAAGGAAATGACAATGATGAACAAAATGATAGATTTAGCCATATGCGGACGTGTAGTAACGACACCTGAAGTACACGCGGCAGCAATAGAAAAATACGGTATCGTAAGCGAATGGCGAAGATTGTATATAATGTACGAGACATTTATAACAGCATGGAAAAATGACGCGTTAGTGAAAAAAACGATCAACATATTTAACAAATACACTCTGGACGCTAACGAATTTGATACACCTCATGATTTATATAATACCTTAAATGAAAAATATGGGGAAATCTTTCTGGTAACGTTATAGCACAATGAATAAACATTCAAATAAACATCTTTATTTATTAAATTCAACCTTGAAACGTCACTTTTAAACAATTACATCGTAATTAATGCCCGTCATTAAAACATTTTCAGATAGGAAAAGGTCATAACATGGCGTCCCTAGTGAGCGTATCTTATCAGATGATGGCGATGTCGTTTTTAACAAATGGAAGTGATAACTTTACATCCGAGCATCTTGCGGACATTGCTGTTCTGCTGAGTTCGTGCAATGTTATCAGTGCCGAAGTGCCGATAGCCCTCGGCAAAATAGCGGCGTGCATAAGAAGGAGCGGCAAAGCGGATGAATTTAGTAAACTCGAGACCGCGAAAGTTATAACCTGGTTAGAATTGAATTGCCCTCCGGCTGCGGAAAAATTACAACTTTTTTTCAAAATGCACGGTCACAGATGTGTTCACGAATTAGATTTCTTCACAGAACCTTGGTTGCTTAAACCTGATAATATCATCAATACGATTCAGGTATGAATCAATTCAAATTATTTACAAAATATAATATAATTCAAATTATTTACAAAAAGAATTGAAAACATTTTGAATGAAGTGGTGACAATGTATGTTCATATATCCCTTAATACACACTTTTAGATCATTTTTGTCCTGCGCATTTCTTTTCTTTGAAATACCAAGAGCATCTCAAATATCGGTTTTTTTTATTCATAAAAAAAGTTTGACATCTAGAGAGCAAGTTTTTTGCGTGTTGCCGACCTCAATTCGTGCGTATCCTTTAACTTGGCGTAACTCCGAAGTTCATCTCTAGATTCACACCCAACGTGTGTACAGAATGTACATTTTTTATAACTAAACAATTTTTATTTTTTTATTTTCAATAATTCTTGATTGTATTGTAGGAATATTTCGAATTATATAAAAAAAAAATTTACCCTAGAACAACATATTAGCATTATTAATTTTTAATAAACACGATTTTTGGTATCCTTATGCTAAATGTTGTCAATAATATTTATATATTATGTTGCCTGTGACAACTAATGTTATAAGGAACATTTTCTTAATAAATTATAAGTTTTTTAACACAATAGCAATAATAAAATGTGTTTAAAATGTAAATGCAATATATCTTCAATTTATAGCCATTCGTGCATAAAAACACATTAATTTCAATAACTAAATTTTTTAGACAGCCAACACTTGAACCATTTTTTTTTATAGTTTGAAATATTAATTTTAGATATTGAACCATATTTTTTCTTTAAACATTTTTGTTTCAGAGTTTACATTTTTGTATAAAACAGTGCATTTTTTTTATTTTGTTAACTATATTTAATTATAACAATTTATCATGAATATACAACTGTACACACAAATACTTTTTAAAGTACTACTTTTACTTGAAATATACGTAATACGTTAAAATATATGTAAAAATTGTTTAATAATTTTTATGTACTTGTAAAAGTGATAAAAATTAATCCAGAACACGAATGACTGAACGGGTAATAAGGATATCTAAAAAAGTGTGTGTGCGTGCGCGCATGCGAATATATGATATACACATGTACATATATTATTTTGTTATTAGGTACTAGCAATGTCCATTGAAGAGAATTACATGAATAAAAAGCTTAGCGTGGAAGAAACCTTAACATCTTTGAAGACGTCCACATCATCGATTATCAAGTGCTTTCTGCGGAAAATAATACCCTTGTGTCGAAAAGCTGTCACGCTTAGAGAAATGACAAAAAACGTAACTATATCTGCTTTGCATATATTGAGATTAGCTTATAGACGACTTGGTGTTTTGATGGTTATGGAAAGTTACATACCCAATGAACAGCTCATATTTTTCCTGACGCATCAAGAGATCGGACAACTATTGAATAATCATAATCAATTACTCGTACGCAAGTGAGTTGATTTTACACATTTTTTTATTACATATTATTACATATTATTCAGTGCATCATCCTTTATCTTCTGTGTATTATCATAATTTGACATGTCTATCTTTAAAATCTTTCAGAGCGTTACGTAGAAAAAAGATTTATCAGAAAGTAACAAAATTTGAATATCCGGAATTCAGTACTGGCATGCCCGTGCCAATAGAGGTTTGTCGTAAATGTTAGAGAGCCAAGTCGAATCAAGCCGAATCACTTGTGTTCCAAAATTTACTGTCAGTGCTGAAAAAATGTATAGTACATGTGACATAGACTGTAGATTTTTGGCGCTAGCAGTGAATTTTGGAATACAGCCTATCATTGCAATATCCAAAAAAATCATTTTTATATTTTTATATTTTTCAATATATGTATTTCTATCGTATCCCTAAGATTTATATTACATATATACTTTTTGTCACAGCCGACCTTCGATGCCTCGTCCTACGAAGGATGTACAAAGATTGAGGGTACTTCAGTTTGTGGCGGTTCTGTACTAGGCAGAGCATGCGTGATAACTGATCTGTCCGAAGTAAAAATTATACAGCATGGAGATATTTTGATTACACATTGCACCGATATCGGTTGGAGTCCATATTTTCCGTTCTTAGCTGGAATCGTAACAGAATTGGGTGGTTTAATAAGTCATGGCGCCGTTGTGGCAAGAGAGTACGGTCTTCCTTGCATCGTTGGTGCAAAAGGCGCAACCCACGTTTTTCAAACGAGTAAAGTTTCTCATGTCACGCTACGTATAAAAATGATCTATTACACATTGAGATTTTCTTTTTATTAACTTCTTTTTATTAATTGTTTTTATGCGTTCTTCTATTTCAGATGATACTATATTATTAGCTGGAGACGTTGGAACGATACAACTGATTGAAAAAGCCTAATTACTCTGATTTTATGTGGATATCATTCAATGTGTGACAAATATTTTTTGAAACTGATCAATTTTCACAAAAAATATAAAAATTAGAAAATAAAACTGATTAGAAAATAAAACTGACATAGCGAATTAAAGTCTATTTTACAATTGCCACATTACAATCAAATACAAGTCGCAAGAATCCGCTGATTCCATTGTATAATGTACCAATATCCAATATATGCATACGTAAATACAATAATAGAACTTTTAATAATTTAATATTAATAATTACAATACATTCTCGTAATCACATTACGTACTTTGGTTCGTTATAAATTATACAGTGGTAACGCGTTCAGGATTCGCCGTTAAATAACGAATATTTTCCGTTACCTCGCTGGTAAGACACGACAATTGCAGTCGCATACATGTTGCGACTTTTGACAAAAGAGCTTCTATTCTCATATGATCTTCCTTATTTACTGGTTGAGGTATTGCGTCCAGAGCTTCCTCGAAAAAGCTTCTGCTTAATAAAAAAAAAAGAGGATAAGAAAGATCGACATAGAAGTGCTAACAGATTTTAACATACAATTTTTACAAGGTAATACTCTATTTTCGATATCTAATTTTTACCTCGCTCTACTTGTGCTGTAGGTTTGCAGAGCGTTTCTCAAGAGTATAATATCCGTTCGAGCTTGAATAATGCCAGCCGGACGAAATTGCGTAACACACGACATGAGTCGCGCGAGTTCCTCTGCTATAGTCTCTATTATATGAGACAAGATCCGTTGTAATAGAGCTGGTGCAACTCTACGTACCTGCGAAAAGATAATATTAGAGATATAATAAAACGATTAAATGTTATCCCCCGAGAAAGTTTGCCACACCACTAACATCTATTACCTCTGCATGTACCGCGATTAGATTCGCCAATATTTCTTGGGCATACGGTTTCAAATGAGTCGGTTCTGTATCAAAGTCCCATTCTAAACCGCCTAAATACATGCTAGGCTCTATCGTACCGACAAGTGGATCGCAACGGCGCTCTAGATAAGCATCCAGAACAGCACTATCCAGCGTTTCCAATTGTGTCCAATCAGAATTCCATCCGATAGCGGTGGATAATTCTGGATAGCCTTGCGCTTTTAGGGCATCTCCGATTCTTGGTAAAACGATATTTAGCGTATATCGTATATTACTTAATGAGATTAAGAGACACTGCTCCCACGTCTGAAATTTATAGATATTTTAAATATTGGGTATGTGAAAGCAGGAGGATTGTTAGCGCCAAATCGAATTTATTGCTTACTGGCCCTTGATGCTTATTGGTTTTGTTTTTATAGCCAGAAGGTGATCCAATCAATTGCGAAACTGATGTTTCATCATTATCCATAGCTTCCTCGCAGCCGCTAAACGCCAATTGTTGTAGGCATCGCGCGAATGATATAAATAATGTCTTAATGACATTGTGATAGATAATCTGATGTGCTGAATTATTAAATAGCGGTCCTTCTCTTGGACCACAAGCAACTACCGTTTCTCGCGCATGTTTCGATATCACCAAAATTATTTCCTCAAATAAGTATGGCTGTTTATATGAAAGGACAACATGCATAATTAAGAAAAATAAATATATAATAAAAGCAGCAATTCACTAAAATTTCAGGTTTTGTTTTATATTATACCAGTCTCGTAACTCCACCATCCTCGTTCAAGTATTCTATCTGCCACATTTCTTTTTGACTCAGAGCTACCGTATTGTCTGCTCCTTGTTTGAAGAGAGCAATTAAACATTGTATCCTGTGAATGCAAAAGTTAAATTGATATATAGGTATATAGATAATAAAAAATTTAATTAAATGACTAATTATATTTTGAGAGTGTACCTTAAATCCAATATAAACGAACCGAAGATATCGAGAGCTTCGCTAGGCAAATCCAGATGTATCAAAGAAGCATACATTTGTCTAACACAACGTAAGATATATAAAAGCCACCTTGCCTCTACATCTTGACTGCACATACTCTTCATGGCCCCCATAGCATGTTGCATATTCGATAAAACTAAATTCTATCATGGACAAATATATATAATGTATGTGTGTGTGTATATATATATATATATATATATACACACACACGCGCGCACGCACGCACGCACACAATCTAATTTTTATAAAAATATATGTATATCTTAAATAAAGTGATATTTACGAGACAGAAATCGAAGTGAAACAATGTTCATGTGTGTTTGTTTTTATTTTATTAATACAATAAAAAAACGTGGATTTAAGGTCAGATTGCAATGTCACTTTGACTTTAAGCCGGACTTGAAACTTTCTCTCGATTTTAAAGAGAGAAAGTGAGAGCTTTAAGCCTCAAAGTAACGTTGGTGCCTAAGACACATAAATACATACCTTGAAATGACTTTGCTTTTCCACGTCTACTGTTACATGTAGCTGTCCTGTGAAATAACTCTGTCCCAATCTCCATAGATCTGGCAACTGTTCGACCACAATGTCGCAAATTGCTTCGACGCATAAGATTTGCGGTGGAGAGCTACCTCCGTTATTCTTTTGCGAACGTAAATGCTTAATATTTATCGGTATGGACTTTGATATTTTGTTTGCATCTTCACAATTAATTTTAACTCTATCCGAATGCTCGTATATAGCATTGGCAACGCTTTTCTCCAAATAATTTGCATGTGAAACTAGAATTGAATAAAATTGAAATTATCTTCTCTAAAGTAATTAAATATAATCGTAATAAATGTAAAATAAAAGTGGCTCGTACGAACTTGCTCCATTTTGAACATGAAAGTGACAATAAATGAACACACCTATCGCGTCCCATGCCGGATCACCTTCGGCATCAAGGTTGACGAGGTTTCTAATAATCTTCTTACGTTCCTCTAAACTGAACGGCATCTCTTGTAATTTTTTTCGTAATAATACTTTAAAATGATTGATTCTATTGTCAATTTCCTCCAATACCTTCTTAAACACATCTACCTCTGTATTTTTAAATAAATTCTTCACTCTAGCGTAATCGTTAATTACAAGATCATAGTTGCCACGCTTGATGTTCCTCTCAATGTTTATTGGCATACAAAAGAGAAATTTGTAACGTTGCATAACGGCCAATGCGTTACGAGTGGCATCGGCTCTGTCCCTCCTCGCTAATACATCATCGAACAATTTATTAGCCTCCGACATAGACTGTCTGATGGCAGTTTCCAATTTCTCTGTAGGATCACTACCATAACTCTTCATGTCTGCTTCAAATTGATCCTTTAATGACATTATTGTGTCAAGCTGTTCCATTACTGCTCCTACATTGGCCTGTTTTATAATTGATGAGAATGAATTTTAATTTTAATAGAATAACATGATTCTATACATCAGAAATATTCTTAAATCACAACTAATGTTGTATTTATCCTCTTATACCTTTAAAAATGATAATTGTCCTTCTTTTTGGGAATTGACTTTTCTTCGAAGATAAGCTAAACCAGCCTTTAAATCTTCCAAAGTCGTAGCATGATGATGTTGTAGTAAAAACCATCCAGGATGAAATTTCTCGCTTGTGAGATCTCCACTTCCATCTCCAAAAAGTTCAATTAGCTCATCCTCAGGAAACTTTTTGCTTCAAAACGAGATATAATTAATTATTTAATGTGTAAAATATTATACATTATTGACAGTTTATCACAGTCGAAATTTAAAGATTTACTCGTTGCCTTCTACACTAAGTCCCAAGGGATCTTCCTGTTGATAGTTTGTAGGCGACAAAGCTCTTCTACCCCAGCCTAAATTCTGCATAGGTGCTTCCTCCACCCATACTGCTGATTCTTTCATTGGACCTATAGTCTCGTGGTAACCACGAAACTGTACCGTTGAAGTCCCTTGTCCTCCACTTTGTGTTGTCACTATTATATCTCCACGGCCTTTGCAAGGACCTGATCTTGCTATAATTTTGTTGGATGACTTCCATTCGGCCGAAAGCAGACAGTTGCATCCGCATATTGTTAATCCTGTGAAGCAATAGATGTAAAAAATTGATGAAACATCGCGCACGAATATGATTGGTATAATTGTAATACATAAATTTCGCGGATTTTCTCCATGTCTAGATCCATTCTTGGAATGCTAACGTTTCGTGAACCTTGGAGGAAATCCGTGAAACGCATAATTTTTATATAGAAAACACCCGTGAATGCCTCAAGAATAATACATAAAATTATTTTGCGCGTATACATATATTCTATTATAATATTCTATACGTAAATAATTCTTTTCTATGTTATATGTGATTATTTTAGAAAAATATCTCAACGAGTGACACTAACCTATAAGATCCTGAGCTTTATTTCCCAAAAATTCACCACGCATAGTCACCCGAGTACCAGGTGGGCCTTCCTTAGGCGATATTCCAGTGACTACGGGTGGAGGTCCCATTCCATCAGCGATAATGTCGAAATTACAAGACACTTGACTTGATGTCTACTTACGATGATTTACAACGCGTACATTCAGAACGAGAACCGCGCTAACGCTGCTAATAAAACAACTGATTAAACTGAATCAAGGACCATCGAAGATCCGGCAGAGTCCAGAATGCACAGAGATACACAGAGAGAAACTTGATAGAGTTTTTCACTGATAGAACTGATACGATTGCGCACTCAGTGCATATTAACGCTGTCATACACTAATCTAATCGATCTGAATATATAAAAGTGAAATGTGTGTGTGTATCTTAATTAATAAATTATCCAATGTATTTATATTTTATCAAATAGCTGATAGTATAATAAAATGTATTGAAGATTTCGCGATTTAATTCGTTTCTATATTTTTATCAAACAAACATCTTTACGTCAATTTGTGTATGTACAATGGATTTAAAGTTTAAAGTGCCCTGAGTGCGCAGTATGCACTAGATCTGGCAGTGAAAAATGCTATACGAGTAAACATCCTTTAACTTTTTTGTGTATCAAACCTCGTTTAGGTTTCTCGATCTCTGACATACTGTACGATGATTAATCAAACACGGATGATAACATTAAAAACAATTTTGACCCATCATATGAAATATATCGATGATTAATCAAACACGGATGATAACATTAAAAACAATTTTGACCCATCATATGAAATATATCGGAATGAATTTCAATCGGAATTATTCTGTTTTTCCTAGAGAACATGATAGAAATCTAGGAAATAATCAAATAATTCCGATTGGAATCCATTCCAACTTGTTTCATGATTAGGTATCCTGGAATCTTTCATTAAAAGAAAAAAAAAGTCGTATCATGAAAAGATTCGAGAAAGAAATAAAAAGCATTTGTCGCGCGTGCGCATATTTCTAATTATATCGCGCAGTAACGATGAATTTTGTGATCATTTTAGATGAGTCTTTGAAAACAAGTGCGCATTACGGACATTGAAAATTTAGATTAATATATCTACTTATAATTTAATGAAGCGCCAAGAAATAAATTAATTTACACAAGGTGAAGTTTGTGATTTGTTTTAATTAAGGGAAAAGTTAATTAAAAGAAAAGTATTTACGTATAATTAAACCACTATAAACTCTTCCTTTATATGCGTATAAAGATGCAATTAATAAGATAATAATTTAATAAGTTACTATAAATAGAAAATTTGGATTTAACGTTCAACAATTATAAAATAAGAAAGCAGAGAAATTTTTTTCGTATTAAATGATGTGTTGTTGTTTCAAATTAGTTTGCGTTTTATAATTAATCCGTCATATAGAATTTTAATTTGAATACAAAACATACACATTGTATGTATAATATATGTACGACTCAACTAATGAAAATTATAAATCGACTTGGGAAAACCAAGATTTTTATTTGAAATGTCCTGGAATTATCTTTGAATTGATTAGCCCGACATCGCTGGATACTCTGGGACTATATAAAGATCGTGCGATATTATATAATCTCTGCCATTTCTTTGCTAGTCTATACTATAAATTGAATAAATTTGAATTTCGATATATCGAACGATGCTGATAAAGAGCATGGAGTGCCGCGTGTTTATTCATTTTTGTTCAAATCATCTCTCGTGACTCTCGTGACGATCAAAAGCTCAATGAGCTAAGCACACCCCTGCAAGAAGTTATAAGGAGCGATCGTGACGAGTGTGCGCGCGATAAGCACGCTTGAGTAGAAGGCGAGTTGTGTGATACGTGCCATACGTGCCATACGTGCCGCTGCGTGCCGTTGCGTGCCGTTGCATGCCGCGGAGAAAAGCCAGAGAGTGCGTCTCCTTAGAGGAGCACACAGCTGGCACGGGTCAAGATGTAAGCTGTCAAGGTGCGGGGATGTCGCGCTAGAGAAGAGCGGGTCCAGGCTGAGAGAGAGAGAGAGAGAGAGAGAGAGAGGAGGGGGGCGAGAGCAAAACAGAGAGAGAATCAGACCTGGCATACTCTAGCATATACTGGCATACATGAGGGTTACACGAGGGGAGAATAGAGAAATGGAGTAGCTGCAGAAAAAGGGGAAAAGGAGATCGATCGGTTGGCCAATAGCTGTGGCATGGAGGACATCAGACTAGGGTAAGAGAATATATACTGTATTATTTCCGGACTTGTCGAGAGATTCGTGTGACCGCCCGCGCCGATCGGGCATTACGTATATATACATGCCATGCATACCTATATATAATGCGGGGACAAGTGCGCGGTGCGTGAGCCGCGAGCGCGAGCGCACTCTTGCTGAGGTCGTGGACTGTGGACGTGGAGAGGAAAGTAGGACGCCAGGGGTAGTTGCTCGTGCTCGTGTTCGCCTCGTGAGGGTGGTCGCGAGCGCGAATCGCGAGGATGTCCCATTTTTTCGACTTCGTCGCCGGAATTGTCGGAAACGCGAACGGAGAGCGAACTTCTTTATCAAGGCGGAGCTAAGTGAGAGAGCGACTCTGCGATGGCACAACGAGGGCTCGACCTCGACAGCACGGCACACGCGTCGACGAGTGCAGCGAGAAATCGGCCAAGAGGACGTGAAAATGAACGGTGAAGGTCTGTCGCGGGTTTGCTGATGCTTAATACGATAAGTTGCCAGTGGTGACAATGAGACGGCATCTACACGTACTCTGATGAAAGCTTTTTCCAGTTAAGTGAGAGTGACATAATATTCGTGTGAGAAATCAAAGTGAATTTTGATCAAATCGATTTTCGCTGTTTATCACCACGCGATCAACGATTTTACATATCTCGTATTTTCTACACACGCTCTCTCTCTCTCTCTCTCTCTCTCTCTCTCTTTCTATCTATCTATCTATCTATCTATCTATCTATCTATCTATCTATCTATCTATCTATCTATCTATCTATCTATCTATTTATGTATCTATCTATCTATCCAATATTCATCCATCCATCCATCCATCCATTCATCCATCCGTCCGTCCGTCCGTCCGTCCGTCCGTCCGTCTTGCTCGCATGCTCCTGTATCACTGTCGTGAATAAGCGCAAACATCATTTTCACACTCCTGACGTTACCAAAAGACTCAAGAAATGATTTCGATCGTTTTTCTAGAAAGCTATTGTGACCGAGTCTTAATCAAGGCTCGCGAAATACGATTTTTTCGTGAAGAAAATATTATTTGTGATTTGTGATTGAGATTTACATAATATATTATTCAAAATCTTGCGTAATTCTTTTCCATCTTCTTTCAATTTTGTATGATTTTTGTAAATTAAGAACTACATCGAGCTCGGAGCGATAAACCTGCATTTTTTTTATTAATCTTTTTTTTAAAAGTTTAAATAACTCTCTGTTTGAATATGAAAATTAATATATGAAAGAGCAGTGTGAGAGCACGCGGGAAATAGAATTATTAATTTAGCATTAAACATTATGGATGGCATAACAATTGATGTAACAAATTTAAGTAAATGAAAAAGATTCTTCATTGTATGACGAATTGACGATTCTCTATAGTCGCTGCAGCTCGCGTATTTCTCTCCGTTCGATTGGAGAGATGTCGCGAAGCGCGTTCTAACATCGAATCGCCTTGTACAATCGATCATCAACGCGACGTAAGAGAGAAAGAGAGAGAGAGAGAGAGAGAGAGAGAGAGAGAGAGAGAGAGAAAAATTGCGTGTAAGGAGTACGTTTACACTTATCAATTACGAATTGACAATTTTGATAGTACTGACGTATTCGCGTGATGTGCCTAATTTTTGCTACCTTTCCAAGAGATGAATCTCATGGCAATCGCCGCCAGAGTTTCTCCATTATGACATACAAAAGAGAAATTATTTTTCAATCTCTGCCTATTCAGCATTAGCAAATAAAGTCGAAATTATCGAAATTAGATTTGATTTCTGCGTTTATTATGCGATTTTTTTCTTTTATGACCCAAGTTCGCTGAGCGATTGTACCAATTAATTATACGTACAAAAAAAATCGACCTTGGAATATAATTTTCCAATGTGTATACTTATATACTTACCTTTATCTGCGACACCGCGATAAATCTGTAGTCTATTTTCTGTTCTTGCACTAAACTATTCCAGAACTCTCTTTCTCGCTTTCGACTATAATATCAAACGTATATCTATCTCACTTTAAGTTCTAAAAGTATGTTCACACTAGTTCAGCCACAGAAAACAGACCTTTTGTCTGTTTAAATGATGCAACTGAAATAATTATGGATCAACAATATATATATATATATATATATATATATATATATATATATATATATATACATGATTTTTTTTTTTTTATTTTTTTA
>Ga0157363_1001708_pt1 | contig 18658 bp, 3 predicted proteins | sample AttsexASBM1_FD_111477 | JGI IMG/M metagenome (GOLD analysis project Ga0157363, IMG submission 111477) | Fungus gardens microbial communities from leaf cutter ant in Ribeirão Preto, State of São Paulo, Brazil - Atta sexdens ASBM1 | ecosystem: Host-associated > Fungi > Mycelium > Unclassified ... | reverse complement strand
TTAAAGGAATAAAATTTTGAGTAAGTACTATAAGAGTCGTCACTAAATGAGTCATACAGTTCCATGCTGTGGTTAGTTTATTATCCCCACTCGTTTATTTTTTAAAAATATTAACAATATACGATAACAAAGACAAATAAAAAAAAATCTGTTGGACTTTATTAAGTAAGAACTACACTTACTATCTAAGTAGAAATCAAATATCTCAGACAATTATATACGAATGTAAAACGAAAACTTTAAAAATAAAAATATTTACTTAGGTGTACGATTTTTTTTTTAATTATGGCATAACTTCTATGATAGATGTGTTCGCAACAAGATATTACTGTAGACTTAGCGGCAATCGCTGCTGCGTGCTCAGATACATTTACGCGTGTCTCGTGTGTTTTGTTTTTAATATAGCCTCGATTATTCTACTTACTCCTATAATCAACTGACTCCGGTCTCCCCTACATCAAAATTGCATTTTTAAATTAATATTTCTTGTATTTTTAAATTATAATTCTTAATGATTCAAAATATTTAAACTTGTTTTTGGGGTATTGTATTGTATTGTAGCAAATAAATGATATAACTTCAATATTCTAAAAAAACTTACATAAATTACTTTTATTATTTAAAATCATTTATGTTTAAAAACATTAGGTGTCATATTACTTTCTACAAATAAGACTTTTTTTACAAAAAATTTCTTTATACGAATATTTTTTGTTCTCACTGTATAGATATTTGTGAAACTATTTTACTTGGAAAAGTAAGATTTGCTTCCGATGCTTGATTTAATAGGCTTAGGCTGACGCTAAGTCTTGACAATTAGCTACACGGAAGGGTGGAGTTTAGAAACAAAGTTGAGTCCTTTGGGATAGCAAAGGATTTCCCAGGACTTTGGTCGTTCCATGGTATCAGCTTCGTTGATCGAAGATTGTTTAAACTCTCAACTCCACACCTTGTCTTTACGAGATTACGATCAGCTTTCTAGGCGTGAGAATATTAAAAGGTGTTTAATATTCCCAATCATGCTATTATTTCTAATATCAGTTACATGAGAAGAATTGAAAATATTTTTTCTTATATTACCTCTGGCTTTAAACAAAACAAGTTGACTCAATAAATATCTCTCTCTCTCTCTCTCTGATATGCATTATCTTTCAATTTTCATAGTATTATCATAAATTTGTTGATTAAATTATTTTTCCATAAACAAACAGTAATTAGAAATAGAAATAGCGAGGGAAGAATGCATAATTAATTTCACGGCAAACTGCGTAGTAAAACAAATTATTATTGTATAATATAACAGTCTGATTAACGGGCGTTATTAAGTAGCGTCCTGTTGGCACATATTTGCAAAACAGCAATGGCGACGCGTTACGGATAATTAAATTTCACAAAAACATAGCCGCGAGATATTCCTACGTTTCTTGATTTTGCGCATTGACTCGATATATATGTATATACATATATACGCGCCGTTTCAATTCGATGCAACAGTCCCTGGGAAACCTTTAGAATTACGAGACCTAAAGAAAGTGACAATAGAGAAATTTGATGGAACGCGAATACAACGCGAAATGCTGTAGAAACGATTCGAAGATTAACGTTCTTCACGCGCTGAGTTGGTTAACAATTTATCACTTATCGAATGACACTAACAATGATATTACGTGAATAAATTGATATGATGGGAAATCAATATTTAATTGCAGTTTTGAAATACACGGCATATACATACGTTTTGTCGTGTTATCTTTTTTATGACTAGCACGCTATTATTAAGAGAGCAAAGATTGAAGCAATCAAATATAATTGTTTAAAAAATGACTCAAAAAATTAGATTTTTTTTTAATTAAATACACTCACCGTTTTAAAGTGTTAAAATGTTAAAAATCATATGCTTAATTAGTTAACTTAATTGTTTAAGATTTTTTGTCAAGAGGCAAAATTAATGAAATTTTCCATAAGGACTATTTTTTAAAGTGCAAGTATTACTTGATCAGAATGTACTGTTAGAGTAAATATATACATAAACGCACGTAGAAGCTCGTTTTAAAAGGCCATTCATGCAAACGAGTATTCTGGAATTCCTCGAAATCGAGAGAAACAATGCGGAATTGCTATTAACGGCATAAACCGCTCGTCAAACGGCATTATCGAGAGAACTACAGGCAGGAATTGGAACGAAACTGCATTCGCCAGGAATGCAAGAAAACATACACCGTGCATGCGTTCGCAACGACCTTAATAGCAGACTGTTTCTATAAAACGCGAGGTTATCGAACTATCGAATTATTAGACATAAAACGCATTGTAACTAGGAAAAACTTTTAAAAATGAGCAAAAAGTCTAATTAAATTTTGCCATTCTTGTACACTTAAACGCATCGTCGTTTATTGACATGGGATCGCTTGCAGCGAAGGCTTGCATAAGAAAATTCCATCGTGTCTTGCGGATAACGAGAAAATTTCAAAATGCAAAACTGAAGAAATAGTTTTATTCATCGTTCACGCGAATACAACTCCCGAGGAATAATATTTTCACAATCGTTTCTCCGCCATGTGCGAAAATATATCTACGGCAATACACGCGCACGTCTTGCAAATCGTTTAAACAAAAGTCATTCAAATAAAATGGTTTTAATGCAAGCCATCTGTCTTTGGAGAAGAGCTTTTATCTTTTCCTTCGTTCAGTTCCTACGCGACTTTTTTTATAGAGTAAAAGCTCATGACACGCATTGCACATTTAGTTCCGTTTTATGCAGCCCAGACTTGACGTTGCTAAATCATCCAATCTGTACAACGTTATTTAGAGACTTCCTGCACGAAACTACTTAATTAAAGTCTTCCTTAAAGGATGCTTTGCGTGTATCCAGGGATCCTAGATTAAGGCACGATCGATGCGTCCATGCGATCAATCTCTTTAGAACTTTGTGTATTGAAAAAAAATATGTTCCAATGTTTTATTAATTAAAGATTTACGATTAATTGGTAAGGCTTTTCGTTTATTATTTATTATTTATTATTTATTTAAGGTTTTTCGTTCGAGGTAAAATTAATAACAGCAATTATTATTAATTGTCTTACAAACATCGTTTTACAAACAGTTAGATCTTTCTCTTTTTCGTCGTTTTTACTATTTTTGAATGTTAAAGAAGCAATCCAAATCCTTGAGTTAAATAACATTTTGTTATTTATAATTTGGATGTGTGTAAAATGGAAATCAATCATTAATCAATTTCCATGATTAGTTTCAAAGTAAACAGTGTTCATCATATTAACGTACAATATGTATATACAATTAGTCAATAAATTAAATTTGAGTCAAATTAATAGATTTCTTAAATTAAAGTATTTAACGACTTATTGAAAAAAAACAAAATGTTCAAGTGATTAAGTTGCTTCGATATCTAATAGTATACGGTCATAACAGTTAGACGAGTTAACGGATGAAATTACCGAGAACTAAATGCGACGAGACACACCCAGCTCGCAGTTGTAGAAATTTCTCGGAATTCATTATCGTTTTAATAACACGTTTTCAGACTTTCGTACTCGACACGGGTGTTGTTAATTTTTCTGAAATGCTAATGATCTTAATTTAAAACCATGGATAGCTACAATTTTACATTACCGAGCTAACTAACTAATTGAAAAAATATTAAATATTACGTTAAAAATTATCACTAAGAAGAATATAATATTTTCGCGGAAATTGCAGTTAAAAAGCTCCAACTATGCTTATTATTAAAGTTCACTTAATTGACTGTAATTTTTAAGGAACATAGAATTTTAAGTAATCAAGGAAAATATTTCTAAACAGATAAAAATTATTCTGCGAGATTCCTTGATAGCTGAACACAGTAATCGGAGTTTAATTTTTTCCTAGCATCCATACAGATCGAGCCTGGCTGTGACTCAGTAATACGTAACTTCGTGTTGGAGCGCGCTAAGCTAAAAGCACGACTACTAGCAGGTGGCTACGCCCGGCTACGCTAGTATCTAGTACCTGAGGATAATGTGGGAGAGGCGTGCTTAATATTAACAGGATGCTATAGAGACCGCGCGTGTTGTTCCTACGTAATTTCCTCCTAAATGTACTAAGGGATGCCCATGCATATTTCAGAATAGCAGATACACGAGAGCACGAATGCGTATCCTTGTGCGAGCATTGTTGTACACTGGGTGCGCCAACTTCTGTCGCATTTTCCACCACTTAGGGACCCTTTCCCCAATTTGGAGTTCTCTGTACCTTAAAGTCACATCGGGACTGTTTTCTGACTTAGGAACCACTGGAAATCTCATAAATTTTCGAAACTCGATTTAAACATGCGAATAATTAGTAAAAGCGCTTTTTCATTTAGTATTAAATAAGTTACAATTCAAACTTGAGAATTTAATACAGTAATTACAGGAATATTTATAATCGAGACATTCTCTAGTGTAATCTTTACTAATTGTTAAGAAATGCGGAATGATTTCTATATCGCATCCAGGATAATCTCGGCACACCCTATAGATGCGATACTATGGCGTCGTTAGACGACGTCGATATCGCGGGTAGACACTTTGCTAATCACCATGAACCTGATACTGGCATTTATTCAGGCCGGCGTCAGAACACATTCCGTACCTTGTGTATTTACGTGTCTCTTGTCGCAAACGCAGTGATTTTGTTTTGCAATACGTGTTAACAGTTGACAACGTATTGATACGTAATTGATTTGAATGCTTGAGCGTATTGAAAAAGAGATCGGTTTATAGCTTTAGTTTAAGTAAAGAATTATTTGTAAAAACACGAAGTGTTTAATTTAAAATTATTATTATAGATACCAATATAAAAGAAAAAACAATTCTAAATAGAAATATAGTAATAAAAAAAGTATATATATAATATTTTTATATTATATAGAATTTATTCAAAAGTTATTTATCTCATATTTTATGTAAAAATTTATTAAAAATTTATTTATAATATGTTTATTATTAAATAAATTTAAAATCACATTTATATGAATGTTTCATGTGACATTCGTATAATTGTCGTGATAAATACGGATAAAATTTTCAATAGAATTTAATTATGTATTATGATATCTTTACCCTGAACTTCGAAATGCTAAAATATAGTATTATTATGTATCATTATTTCTCTCTCGGAGAGAGAGAGTTTTATTGTAATATAGTGTTTTACTGTAATATAAATTCGTATTATTTCCTGCACAAGTAATATCATATTAATTAATTGTGCGAAACAAATTAGTATTAAAAATTGATTCGTTTGAATTACATTATTAATATAATAAATCCACGCAAGACAAGTCTGCGGAAATCAGTCAGCGGAATAGAGATTTTCGTATAAAACTCCGATACGGAATAATGTTGCTACGTACGCCACAGCGCAGGATGATACTGCAGTTGCAGTTGCAGCTGGTCGTAAGGAAACTGGCGCACGTGTTTCGCAATGTTTCTGGCGTGCAGACTTATTTCACTATTTTATTAGATTAAATATTCACGAGGGAGACGCTAGAGCGCGATGGCAACAACGGCGAGCCGTGGAAAAATGTAGTGAAATACGGCGCGGACCACCGGCTGCAAGAGTGTGGGCGTTATCGTGTAAGAAATACAGGTCATTGTTGCATCTTTAATGCGTTGTACAAAAGCGGCGCATGAATAAGTTGAACTTCGTCGCTTCGGTGCGAAACCACAGCGGCGCGCGTGGCGTTTTTATCGCCAGCTTTCTTCTTTCGAATGCATCACGCACATCGACGAGTATGCACTTTGACTTTGCATGAAGTCTCTATATTTATGCTCTTGTAAGATAAGGATTTTGATATGGTATTTCTTATAACACAGAAAGAATTTTGTTTTGTTTTGTGAAGTATTTAAAAATTTCAAAACAAGATAAGCTCTAAAGAAAAATCTAAAAAAATAATAAATAAAATGCTAATTTGAGCCAATACTGGTTATTCGTGTGTATTTTATACCATGTATTCAAAGTGAATATTAAAACGTATACGGTCAAAATCCTCTTCAGTACAAAGAAATTTACTTAAACTATTAATTGCATAATGATAGCGCAGTATACGAGTATAAACTGTTAACGTATAAAATACGAAAAAATTGTAGTGATATCCGAGTTAATATTGGTTATCAAATTATTAAGTTTACTAAAAAAAAATAAATTTTTTTTGTTTTGGATCGACCGACCAAAAGAAGTTAAAAAATATTTTAAATTGATAACATGAAGTTATTTGCAAAAAAAATAAACTTACATGTCAAGATTGAACTGTTTCTACAAGGTTTGTTGTATGTACATGTTCCATTAGATTGTTTCATTTACTGTGTAATACAATTATAAATAAATTAAAAAGTTAATATAAATAATAGTTAATATCAAATTTTTAGTTTACATGAAACAAAATTAAGAGTTATTAGACACGACATAACTGTTTGGTAGACAGATGTAAAATGAAAATTGAGAGAAACAGTAGACAACAGAACATGTACTTACAAAGACAATAAGTATATAAATAATAAATAATAAATAACCAAGGATAAACGAGATAGATTGAAAGCATTACATCTCTGAAAATAGATCTATACATAATGAATCGAGAGAAAGTGTATCGTTTTATAGATTCAGGCCTAGTTTTTGTTTTTTAATATGTATCATCTCTGATAACAATCTTTTATGTAAAATTTGCTCTTTGTCTAAAATATACGTTATTCCAATCAAATTCATGAAATAAGTCCAATGTTGTGTGATAACGAATAGATTGGATCGTGTTTCTGTTAATGCGATTCCTATATTCACTTATGCACATTTTAAGGCATCTGCTTGTTTGTCCAACATACGACGCACAGTCCTTAGAGTCAATCTTATATAGTACATTAATTAAAAATTTAATTACATACAGATTTGAAAATAATTTTTGGACTTAATTAGATACAAATGGAAAATAATTCTGTTGGACCATTAAAATAATTATGTAGGACGCTCAGGCCAAAGAAATCTTTAGTAAAATATTAAAACTTTTTGCAGCATTGCTCGCCATGCTTGAGTTTTTGACATAATTATTTTGATGGTCCAACAGAATTATTTTCCATTTGTATTTAATTAAATTATTAAACACCAGCAAAAGCATTCTTTTCCTTTTAGTAGTAGATATTTATTGATTCGTAATAAAGTATAATATCTTTATAACATCTTTTATTGCAATTTTATAATTTTTTTTATAACGAATTTCATTATTATAAGATTCGTAAAATAAATATAATGAAATAATTAATATAGAAATAAATATATTTAAAGAGTTTTATTATAGGAGACTGCTTTTCATATTAATAGCATGGTTTTTTATGTAAATATGAATTATCGACTATTTGCTATACTTAATTTTTTTGAACTCCTCTACAATTTATTTCATATGTTAGTCATTCTACGCATTTCAATTCAACTGTGACTTGTGACTTCTATATAAACCTATATAAACATTAGTTATGCTGTAAGATTAAACTATTTTATTCATAGCTTCACAATTTATATACGCGATTTCTAACACTTTCACGTATGGCAATACAATTTTCAAAAATATAAATTGTAACTTTATAATGTGATTTTTTGTTATATAAATAACAATCATCTAGCATATTTTACATGCCAATTAAAATCACTATTATTAACAACTTTATATATATATATAATATGTTATATGTTATTGATATTGTTTTTCAATTTATTAATATATGGGTGCGGTTCACTCGGCGCTAGTACAGTTTGATTCAATCGGAAGAAAGAGTTTTACTAATTGACCAATCAAAAAATGTTTCGAAGCGTTTGTAGCATCAAGTGGACCTTAGCCTTTGAGAACATAATAAATATGGATTTCATTACAATTATCTGAAAAATATTATCTGAAAAAAATAAATAAAAACCAAACCAATATTAAACAAAATATACATAGGTACTTTAAGTAGTTTATTATGATAGATATATATATGATATGATAAGAAACAAATGCGAATTAGAGTTACCAAGTGTTCATGTGTTTACGTGTATAGTTAAATTCTTTGTTCAAAATAAACAAGAATTAATTAGAAGTTTCAAACTTACAGAGTCATCTTAAACTTTTGGGTCATCTCAATAAATACAAAACGATGTCAAAACTGTTACGACAATGTTGACATATATACTTCTTATGAATCTCAGAACCTTCTCGATTAATATCATAATTGACTGCGATAATTAGTTACTCTGTATGTCATAATTTCGTTTTCGGCATCGTTTTGTACTTATTGAGAATGATCCAAAAGTGTAGGATCAAAACGTCTAATTAATTATTTTTTACTCTGACTAAAGAATTTAAATATACACATAAACACCCAAGAACACTTAAACTCAATTCTGATTCACATTCATTTTTTATATGTCATAAAAAACTACTTAAAGTATTTACTTATATTTCATTTAATATTTAATATTTAATATTTAATTTTTATTTACTTCTTTCAAATAATTCTGATAAAATCCTTTGATTGACACTTATTTTTTTATAATTTATATTCTATATTCTATAGAGCATTTTACTTTTCTTATCTAGTATGACAGTATTTCTAGAAAATAAAGATTTTAATTAATGTAAAAAACTTTTTTATTGCCTGTTTTCGATAGAATTGCATGTTAAAAGATTCGTAAAGAATATAATAAGAAAGAAAAGAAATATATTAAATAATATTCATATAAAATAATATTTTACAATTCATACTTTTTTGTAAAAGTAATTCTCTAAATGACTTTTCAGTTAAACAATAAATTGATAAAATTTCCAATTTCTTCATAAAAAGAATTAAAATATTTTATTATTGAATTCATTAATTATTTTTGTAAAGAAAAAATAGAGTATATAAAAAAATAGAAGTATATAAAATAAAAGCTAGTCAATATAGTAGATAAAATCACATTGCAGTGATTTTGATACATAGTTTTAATAATCTTAAAAAAATGACGACGCTTGCGTCGAGATTTTCGTGATTTAGCGTTTAGCTGTGTCTTGATGTAGTAAAATATTATACCGCTAACAACCTCTAATGAATGAAAACAAATGGCGGACACACATGCAATACTTCACAGTTGACACGCATTTGCCATATAATAATGCCCTACAGATTTTGTTATAGATGGTGCGAGCGTGGCCGTTCGTATCGCAATAACAAAGTAACAAATGTTTCAATGAAAATTGACATTCGTTACTTGGCTTAATATATCTGCGCACGTGACGACATGTTACTGTGCCGCTGAATACCGTATTGCGCGAAATCATTTTTCTCGTGTTTGCAAAATTAACCTGATGCGATTTATTTTGAAAGCGCAATTAATCTTACCGAATCTAACACAAACAATTCGCCGCGATTTTGTTATGAAATGCAAATTCAACTTGGTTCACGAAGTTTCCAATTTACTCGAAGAATTAAGCAAAACAGAATAAATGAAAAAAATTGTTTACGAAAGTATACTCTGTATTTTCAAAGCTATACGCGTAAAAATCGAATTGCCATAATTCAATTTCTTTTTATGCGCATTTTGATTTCGTATATGATTTCCTTATGAACAATTTTGCTTGATGATAACCATTATAACAAAAGAGAATTAAATTAAATAAAATAAACAAATTATAAGAAACAAGTGTGCCGCTTTATTTATTGCTAGTTAGCATAATCATGATGGCCTACATTAGTCATTAAGGAGTAAACATCTTATTAAGGGTTCCGTCCTGGCACGCTACGCTTTCGGCCTGAATTTAATAGCGGTGGAACGAAATGGCTTTTCGGGCCATTTCGCTAAAGCTCGTTATCTCGTTAACGATCGGAGCGCCTATTCATATATTCGAGCTTTGTCACGACTGCATCTTATCACGACACTGAGAGAAGCAGAACGAGATATACAACGATAATTACTGTTTAGAGATCGTAAATTCTCTTTAAATTAGAAAGTTTGTACAAGTTATGCGTGTTGTTCAGAGAATATCGCAAATCTATTATCTTATATTCCTGCACAGAAAGAACAGTTTCAACGAAATCTTAAAAAATTGAGCTAAATATTATTAATGAAAAATAATTTTGATGACCTATCAAAATAACGGTTTACATTGAATGTTTAACGTCCTATATGTATAACATAATTATTATGATGGTGCAATAGAATTATTTTCTGTACCTAACTACATTTTTAAATATTTCCGCAAAATCGTTTTGTGTCTTAAAAGTCTTAATTCTCTGAATAGAAAAATTTTTCATTTTTCGTATTAAAAAAATATTATTGTAATTTATGCTAAAAAAATTTGGAGCACGATCGCTTTCAGATCCAGTTTGATAAATTTGCTTTTAAAATATTTCACTGTATATATATATATATCTGGCACATTTCTATATCTCACCAGTGTACATAAAATGCAGTCAATACTGTCGGACAGAGATATATCTCTTTCTCAGCCTTATGAATACGACAAATATGCACATACGAAATGACCGTATTTTTAAAAAAAGGTAAAGATATATCATATGTTAGCCAATCACTCAGAGATATATTTCAATCTCTTATATATGAGAAAGATAGATGTTATACTTCTGTCGCAGCTCTACAGATTTCTCTCAGTTCATGTTTATAATGTATTAATATTACTACAATTATTCTCATTATTTGATTGTCATTGATAAATTTTGTGCGCCGTTCTAATTTATCTCGCCGAGGTAATTTATCTCGGAATATATATGCGGTTTATGATTATCGTGACGGCCTATATATCCGGGTGCATGGTGCAGAATAGCGCATGAATGTGGCTTACGTTTTGTTTCCGAAACCAGAATATTAGTGCTGCGTATAAGCAGGAATGGGTCCAGGTCGATTGATGCTAGGACGCGAACGGAAAAGGCGCTTAAAAGGGCAGCCGCGCTAACTAGAAGAAGAAACGGGAAAGCAGGGAGGGCCTGGTGAGAGAATGCAAGTCTAACCTGTACTTTCGCCACCACGTAGCTTCTGCTCGGGCCTCTCAACCCTCTCCTCACTCGGCTGAGGTGGTCTCTCTGTCCTTTTCGGAGAGTATGGGTTGTACGACGAAGGCCACACGGTGGTCAGCCTTTTTGCTGGCGGTGGCGTGCTCGGTCGTCCTGAAAATAGATTAGGACCTTTCTCATCTAACCCAGGCACTCTCCTGTTTGCTTCCTTCTTTTTTTATACCCGTCAATAATTCAGTCCGGTACGTCACCTCTCTTTTCTTTTTCCCCGTGCTTCCCGTACTTTCCTGTTGATTTCATTTTATCGCGTATGTAAAATATTATGCGCACTATTCTACACCATACAAGGCCGCAGCAGCAAAATTACGAGAAATGATGGAAATGATGGAAATTTAATCGATTCGGTAATTATATATTACGAGTGTGGACATTTATAGTATTACATAATAAATACATAAATAGATCAGCATCTAACTTTAAACGAATGAAGCTCATAAAAATCCTTCTTTTTTGTATCTACTAATACAAGATGTTCAATGTTCACGTCCTTAAATACCATTTGTATTTTTAAACGTATTAAATCATTTAAAAATATATACTTATATAATATTAAAAATAAAAGTAAAAAATTTAAGAAGGAAAGCATATAAATAGAAACAATCGAACTATTAACTATTATGTAGTCTAACAATTATTGTTAATATTAATTAAAATTCGCATTTAAAATCTAAAACAGCTAAACAATTAACTATGATAATATTTACCTAAATTCTAATTAATGACTTCTTTTATACATTGAGGAAAAAAATTATCATTTGACTAAACTAATATAGTTCTTTATCTCTTACGATGAAAAACCTTTAAATCAAACATATTATATTTGACTTTAAATATATATATTCTTCAACGAAGAAAATAAAGACAACTTAGTCAAATGAACAATTTTTTTCTTAACTTAATAAGATAAAGGAATAAAAAGATTGAAAACTCCTTTCTATTCATGATTGCCTCGCGCTTTATGTTTGCTATATACTATTTTTTCACTGCTCCGTAGCTATGACGCTTCTTAACAAGCGAAATTTAATCTATAATGGATGGGATAGAAAACATACGCGCGCGAGCGTGGTGCAAGTTTGATGAATTCTATGAGCTTCTTTGAAAACGAGCCAACTTCTACTTGTTGCATTCGATGCCGACGTTCCATTGAACAAAATATCTTCTCACAAGAAAATCTTCGCAGCAAAAAAAAAGATCGTAAAAAGTGCCTGCAATCCTCTATAAAGAGTTTACTTCGAATTTTAACTGCTTAGCATTTAACATGTAATTCTATTTGAAATTCTAAATATTAGATATCTAAGATTTTTAAAATTAATTTATAATACTTTTTTAACTTTTTTACTTTTCAATTTATAATACTTTTTTAATATTGATGATTATGATAATTATCTCTTTGAACTACTTCTTAAGTAACTTTTAAAAAATTACAAAGATTGCTTCATCTTCACTTTGTAAAATAAAGCAAAATCCACTGGAAAAATTATCTAATAAAAAATATAACATTGATATTTTCAAATTGCAATCTTAAATATCTACATAATATTGTTAAAATGATATTTATTTAACAAGTATCAAATAATTGCGATGCAATATTATGAATTAAGACAGAAGGTAGACGGCTGTTGTTTATTTCAGTTGTAATTACTTTACTAAGTAATTCTCTCGACAATATAATCACATAATGTTTAACAAACGCTTCTTCCCATAAGACAATGCGTCTGCCACGTCTAATTCGATTGTATTGTGTACAATATAAGATTACACTTAACGCGCCAGCGTCTTATCTTTGTAAATATGAAAGTGTATCCCGGGAGAGTTGCAGCCTTTGCAAGCAGTAGATTGAAACTTTACTTACACGATAATTCTGTACAATGCGTATCAACTCAGGGTGTAATTCAAGTTGATATTCGCCACGGGGCCTGTATACTTCTACTGCACGGAGACTCATTCTTGGTAGCGAGATGCTTTGACGCTTATTTCGTTCCTCATAATCGTGAAGATTATTCAAACTACCATCGTTCACGGTCCCGCGTGCGTCGTTTGTTGATGCGATCTCGAAAACTATGTCCCGAAGTAATTCAAAGTGTATGAATTACATTGATCCGATTATTTAAAAGAAAAAATACGAGAATGCTTATTCTATTTTCAAGTTTTGTCTCATATTGTTACAGAAGAGCCAATTTTATTCGTTTTTCTGAAGTAATAAATAATATAAAACCAGAGATTTTCAAAGTATGGGTCGCGCGAATTGATTTTTGGCGAATCGAGAAAAAATTTTTTAAATATTAAATTACATTTTTTCTTACTCGGCGCAGATGTATAAACTTGCGTTTACGCGCATCTTTTTACGATTTTGTGTATGTAAAGTTTTCATATCGCTGTCGTTTTCGTTTTAATGTCGATACTAAACTATCATCAGCAGAAATATAAAACAAAAGCATTTCTAACATATACTTATTACAATTAGAAAGTAGAAGCAGCGTAGATATAAATTATTTATTTATTTCACGTTTTTGCATAATTATTAAAGCTAAGATAAGTCAAGAATATTTGTCGTTTTTAAAAAGTGGATCTACATGCGTTTATAGAAAATTCTAACATAGATCGTCAAATGAAAATTTTACGTAGTAAAGTTAAAAAGTATCAAATAATTGAGTATTTTTGGTATTTGTTCTACATCAAAAATCCAATATTTTTCAAAAATACCATATTTGACTATATAATGATATGAAACTTTTCAGAATATGTCTGAAAAAATTTAAGAGATGTATAAAATTATTTAAATGATCAATTTTTATTCGATTTTATGTTTGTTAGAGTATTGTACAAAAGTTAGAGTATTCTACAAAAAGTTTGTAACTGAAAATATTAAAATTTATACTTTTCACATAAAAATTTATACTAAAACTATAAATATATTATAATATTTATATGTGAATCAGTTGTATAAATAATATCATGTTTTTATATAATAGAACATTTTTATTCATTATTGTAATAAATGTAATGTAAATTTTATTTTTATAATACTTCACTTCAAAAACTATGACAATGTGTAAATACTTAAAATAGTCGAGATTCACAAAATTTTATTACAATATAGAAATGATACAGATTCATTCAGTAAATAAATAAAGTTTATTTATCTATTATATTCACAGAATAAGTAATCCCTACATCGCAATGAGACTTTGCATAAATCATCTTAAATACTTAAAGTACTTATACAAAAAATTTTAATCTTTGCTATTATTTTTTAAGTCAAAGTAATATAACAATAAAAAAATTACAAAAACTTTAATAAATGTATTATTAATGTATCATTGAATAAAAATATAACATTATTCATATAATTTCTTCATATGTACATAGTTTTAAATATTCACATTTATATGAGAAGTTTTCATAAATATTAACACATTTTCCATTTTAAACTTTTTGTAAGGATTATACGATACATTCTTAATTAATTCTCTTAAACTCTGACTATTTTTGAGTTGCTTTCATCCGACTAAATTTTGCATTCTACTGCTCGGCGGTTAGACTGATAATGTATCTTCCATGCACATTCCTATCTCACCTTCTCCGAGAGCTCTCCGCTCTCTTCTCTTATCTCTCTCTTTCTTTCCTCCGTTAAATTCTACAGTCTTTCTGGTTTGCAAACAAGCGACCCTTTAACCCACCGAGCCTCTAACTTGAGCACTAAAAAGTTTTCGAATAAAAGTTTAAATACGCCGCGGACAAACTTCGCCTCGCACCTTCTTCGTGACCTCGTAAGAATATGGCAGCTTCTGGGTCACCTGCCTCGAAAACACGTGGGTGCATCACATTACATTTACGCCTACGTAAGCGATACCTATGAATATGTACACTCATTAACAATCTCTTTTTTGTCGGCAAAGCAATCACAACGGGACTCGTATTTCATCCGGCCTAGCATCCTTTTGTTATCCTTTCGTGCGTCGCGGGCTTGTTTAAGAAGTTTCGAAATAACTTGTTGAAAATTTAAGAGTCTCTCGCGACACCTCTTCCAAAGTGCTGCGGCAAGCGTCAAGAAATATTTGTTTCGTGAAGACAGAAAAGAAAGGCGAGAAGAAAGGGATAAGCAAAGGAAAACAGATTCGCGAATATAGTTGAGAAAAGTAAAAAAATAGCGAGACATATATATATATATATATATATATTGTATTATTAATAGTTTTGATCTTCGATCAAAGTCGCAATTTTATATTTTCCTATATGTTTTCGAGAAATAACATCACTTTCGAAATATTCACATTTTTTTCATTAGAGAATCCATTAAAAAACGTATCTTGTGTAAAACATAATTGGTAGATGCTTTAAAATTCTTAGAAAAATATTCTTCTCCTTCAGATTCTATCTATTTCAAAGGTTTACGTCAGAACAACAAAAGTCTAAAGCTTCAATTAAAGCTTTCAATTTGTAATTTCGTTCGACAGAGTTTGGTTTGTAATTTTAAAGAGTAAATTAATTCTGATAAACGAAGAAGTTTTCCATACCTTTTTAATCAATATAAGAAGAAGGAAAAGAAAAATTTGATACAAAATCTTAGCAAATAATTTCATTTTCTTCCATTATAAATATATATCTAAATAAGTATCGAACAATATATAAAACAAATTTTATTCCGAAAAGATTTCTATTTAAGAACTTTACAAAAAATAATTTCTTTCATTTATCAAAACATAAAATTCTCTAAAATATTATAATTACATTAACATTAATTGAGAAATTGTATAATTTCATAAAATTTCAAACATATTTAAAATATATCACAATATGTATAATTTATAAATTTACTATGTTCATATTTTCTTTAATGATAAGCATTATTTCAAGTAAAAATATATACATGTGATATTACACAGAAAAAGATGATATTAGTGATATTGATTTCTCATTTTTTTTTAACACATTTTACCAATAATGCAATAATGAAAAAGTAGATTTTTCTTTTGTAATGTTTTTTCTTTTTAATGATAAGCATTATTTTAAATAAAAATACTTACATGTGACATTTACACATAAAAAAAATAATAGGTAATTATTTAGAATAGGAGAGTTCTGATGACCGTAGCCTTGACGTACGTTGACTCTGAGTGACCTCCAACAAGTTTTAGCTGTCATTCGTTATTCGTTAGTTATTAAAAAGTCATATTTTCATAATCGGTCCACCTCTTTCCCTGTTTAGAGTTATCTGGCTTTGTGTAAAGCAGAGAAATAATTATTAATAACAATATTTAACTTTGACTATTAATAACTTTTTTAATGAATAACGTTCAAATCTGTTGATGAAGATCATTTAGAATCATGACTTTGATAACATGTATATCAGGTCAAGATCATGCATCAGAGCTGGATCTCCTATTTTAAATAATTACCAAATAATATTTATATATATTAATTTTACCTTTTTATTTAATACACATTTGCTTTGTAATAATCAAAAAGTGGACTTTTTCTTCTTGATAATTATTTCTAAATATATTAATATTTAAATTTATTAATGAAATTTTTAAAAAATGATTTTACATGTCAAATGTAACATAACATTCATAACAGAGTGTATGATTTACTGAAAAATAATTCTAATCTCCTTATCGGGTTTTAATTAATCATCAGAATCGATTGGTATTTTGTATGGCAATTATTGATATATGATAGGAATAGGAATTATTAAACGTTGCATATATTGTATTTTCGATGAAGTAATTTCTATCTCTTTTGTTTTATATGTATATATATATGTATATATATATATATATATATATAATATACAAGAGGATAAGATAATTTCGTAAGTTGACATTCAAGCGAGGCTATCATGTTGCAAATAATATCATTATTAATTTATATTAAATTCAAGGTTCTGATAAAAGTTAAGGGAAAAGGATTTTTCTTTATATATTTTTAGCGTAAACAAGAAATGTAAATTAATACAATAAGATGTAGCATTTAATAATTTAATTTGTTTTTTAGCAAACAAATTTTAATATTTTGCACTTACGTTTAAATTGTTGAAAAATAATAAAATTAAAAATTAACAAATTGTATAATAAATGGTGTTTGGAGGCCATGTAATTCTACACATTGAAATTACTTGAATATCATATTATTTTGAATGCAGATAGAAAATTGAAAAGAAAAATTTAAAAGTAAACGGGAAGAATAACAATGTGAATAGTTTTTAAAGATCTAACATAACATTATAACAATATTAATATCTACATTATTTTTAGACTTGAAGCTTAAAACAGGCAATTTGTAATTACTCGCGCTAGTTAATTTATATATATCACTATTGTAAGTAGTAATTTTAAAATACGCAATTTTTTTTCTATTTTCTCTTTTTCTGAATAATTTTATATTTTACATTTGTGTCATTTTTCTTGCGGGAGTGCGATATATATATATATATATATATATATATATATCCAAATATCATTACTTAATTTTTTAAACAATAAATAAAGAAGTAGACAGCCACACTTAGGACATCAAAGCGAAAGTTATATATTTAAAATATAATCATATATCATTGTTAAAGCATAAAATCACAAACGTTTGATGACCAAGATATGGCCATCTTTTATATAAATTATTAGTTAATTTTCTACTTAATATATCGGAAAAAGATATATATAAAAATATAATAACAGATATATATATATATATAAATAAAACTTGTCAGCAAAAATAAAACTGTAATTCGAATTGCAAATGAAAATTGTGCATCTAACAGACTGTTCAAATACTCTTTGAAAAATTAAATTTTTGGTATAATTCCGTGATCTTTTTTTTGAAAATGATAGTGCTATCTAGTATCTAGATTGTGTGCTACCATCAACAATGCAATCTCACTTTATGCCGTGTACATCCATAGTATCTCGCAACGATGTCAGTAATTGAATTTTAAATGCGCCTAATTAGGTCGCTGGTTAAGCCAACGATGTAATATCGCAATATAAAATGAAAATCTGTATTCTCTAATTTGGACAAGCTGGAAAGATAAATCTTGATTAATGCACAAACCTAATGAAAATCTTGGCACATATCAACATCATTTTTTATAATATCAAGTTAATTGTATATGTCATTTGCCTTTCCGAAAAACGTAATAAACAATTATACATATTTTACATTCTTCACAGAAAATTCATTGATTATCTCAATTATTTTTATTTTCCCGTTTTTCGCATAAAATTAATTTCTTTCTAAGAGTAAATATTCTCCATATTGCCTTCTCCTTTCTTAAATGACTCCTGATATGTCATCGCGTGCATCTTCTGCATTTCGAATCGCAGATCGTTCCGCAAATGGCGTAATCTTATCTGGGCAGATAAGACGAACGGCAGTCCCATTGGAAACTGCTAGGCATTTAACGTCGTGTTCGTGAGTTATTGCATACCTCGACTAGGTCATTAATAATCCCCGTAGTATTAAGATTGATTCGATGGTGTGTGTGTGTGTGTGTGTGTGTGTGTGTGTGTGTGTGTGTGTGTGTGTGTGTGTGTGTGTGTGTGTGTGTGTGTGTGTGTGTGTGTGTGTGTGTGTGTGTGTGTGTGTGAGTG
>Ga0157363_1001707_pt1 | contig 18658 bp, 9 predicted proteins | sample AttsexASBM1_FD_111477 | JGI IMG/M metagenome (GOLD analysis project Ga0157363, IMG submission 111477) | Fungus gardens microbial communities from leaf cutter ant in Ribeirão Preto, State of São Paulo, Brazil - Atta sexdens ASBM1 | ecosystem: Host-associated > Fungi > Mycelium > Unclassified ... | reverse complement strand
TTCCATTCTAGGGATAAAGTTTCATAATTAATACCGGAGAGAAGCCTGAGAGAGGACATGACGGACCAAACCTGAAATCGCAAAATGCTGCCGTGCACTACTGTCCTCTGACAAAGTGGATGTGAACTACATAGCAACGTCCACTTTTCTTACGGTACATCATCAATTTTTCAAAGTTGATGATGATAAATTGATATTTAATTTATATAATCGTGTTACATGTAGCAGGATTGGAAAATGGACGACGTACCGTAAGAAAAGTGGACATTGCTATGTAGTTTATCCATTTTATCAGAGGACAGTAGTGCGCGGTAGCGGTTACAGGTTTTGAGCCGTCATATCCTCTTTCAGGTTTCTCTCTGGTAAGAGTCTGTGCTCCCTGCTTAATTATAAATGCAATGTAGGTTTTCGATCAATCGCGTTGTTCGATTCGGTCGTAACCGTTACAATCAAACAACGCAATTGGTCGAAAACCTTACTGTTATTGTCACGGAAAGTGTGTGTGACAAGCTTTATTCATTGACATCATGCTCTGACAGTAAGAACATATCCACACAAACTTGTATAGCCGCATAAACGTATGCATAAAAAAAATTATCCAATCACATTTCTCTTATTGTCTCGTCCGCAATGACTTCATTTTTGTCCAATGACTTTTCCGAAGACTTATTAACAGCGGATATCCGTCATTTTTACTTCTTTTCTTACTCCTTGCTCTGTTCTCACTCCGCCGCTGAGTTGAAGATTATGGTTGTTATGATTATTAGGTTATAGCTTCTAAGCTATTGGAAACCTTGTAGCTTCGTATTTATGTATTTCCGAACTTCGAAATTTTACCATAAGACTAAGAGACGAAAAGAAGGATATAAAAAAACTGAAATATTATATATTAACAAAGGCAAACAAATTTATAAAATGCCTTGTTGTGTTGCGGTAAATTGTATCAATAAATCAGAAAAAGGTATTCGATTATTTAAATTTCCTGCGGATAATATTCGTCAACAATTTGCTGTATTGCTGTAAAATAAATACATGACTTGTGAATAAACATCACTACACTTCCTCGCAGATGAGAAATTTTAATCCTTTTCTTCAAATTGACATACATATTTGGCACCTTATCTAGAAATAAGGACCTGAACGCCAAACACTCTTCAGGTCCTGCACTAATATTATGATAGATATTTAACTGATTTTGAGAGCAAAAATGGAATAAAAGGAGCTACAAAATTTCAAGCAGCAAATACAAATTATAATCTGTAATGACTATAACCCATCACAGCTCAGTGATGGAATGGGGACAAAGCAAGGAGTGGAAAAAGGAATAAAAATGGTGGACGCAATATCTATGTTTTTAGTTGAAATTGAGGTGTTCGTGCTAAGAGCATTAGCATGATATTGTGTTATGATATTACATTATTATAATTAATGTTATAACAATGACATTGTTAGTTTCAATGTTTCTAATAATAGTTATGTAACGACATTTGATGTTCAAAACTCATAAAAATTTAATTTAATAAAATGTTTTAAATAAATAAATGAATCAGAATATTGTAAAATAAGTAATTTAAGTTTAAACATAAATAGTATGGTCAAAAGGAGATGAATCACAGCGATTATCGTATAAACAATCACAACAGGTTTATTTTAGTTTGACATACAATAGTCCCTGACTAAAGTTGGTTAGTATATATTAATACGATACAAGCTAATATCACTTTTCTTTCTGGTACTCGTATGCCTGGATCAGGCTATGACATGAACGAAGAAAGAAGGTATTACTATTGGCGACTTTTTGCTTCTCTATTGTTGATGAGCTTGCGTAGTGCGATTGCACTTACGCATCGCGTAGGATAAAAGAACGTGATGTCAGGTTAAAACATATCACGCAATCAGCATTATCAGAACACAACATCGAAACTGGACATCAAATACTCTTTGACAAAACAACCACAATAGCCAACATTACATATTTTCCAAGAAAGTACAGAGAAGCCATAGAAATATAAAAACACCCTGACAATCTAAATAGAGATAATGGCTACAACATAAATAAAATATGGAAAACTATTCTCCCGGTTAATGAGGACTGACTGATTTCCTCCACCCTTCTCCCCATCTTCCCACCCACAATTCTCTTCTCCGCCTCCACCATTCAACAAGTAGCGTCATATATAAAAAAGGGGTGATCCGGAGGAACAGCTTAGTATCAGGCTGCTCCTCTGATGAAGTGAACTGCGGGGTTCACGAAACGTTGGCATTCTAAGAATGGATCTGGACACGGAAGAAACCCGCAAAACGCATAATCTTTATATAGAAAGGAACCATGGAAGTCTCAAGAATATTATCAAATATTTAAAAATTATCAAAAAGAAGAGATTTGGAAGAAACGACTGTTTAGTGCAGCATTTGTTGCAATTATATCTGCAGATAGAAAAACATACAAAAAAAAAGAAAATTTTGGAGGACCTTTGTTTATGCAAAACGGGAATTTCATGGTTTGATAAAATAAATTCAAAATATAGCGATTATCGCCTATTGTCGATTCAACTTTAATCAAATCGAACTACAGAAGCGACTAATAGCGATGATTTTCAAGCGATTGATAAAGGCAGTGATCAAAGTCTCGCTACAAATGCTTTGAAGCATTTGATGAATCAATTAGAAGAAAGAATTTTACAAACTGACCAATTAAAAAATTCAAAGCATTTGCAGCATCGCGTTGACCGTAGTTGCTCCAATCGTTAACTCTCCAATTGCTACAAAAGTTACGATTAATCGCCTCTATGAAAAGGTACTTTAAAAAGGTGCCATCATATGTGGCGTAATTTGCGTAAGCGTAACTTACATCGACTAATCATATTGTTTCATTTGAATATCAGTCTAGTTATTTTATGTTTTTTACGCTAATTTGTTGTTACGCCGAAACATGATGGAATCACTATGCATCGAATCCAATTTCTGGCTCATTTCAACTTATTCTATCTGAAAAAATGCATATAGGTTTCGATTTTGCAACAGTACAATTATAGAAGTCGTGCGTCTCTTTGCATCACGTGAAAAGATCTAAAGTGTTTCGCACAATAAAAGGAACAGGAAACAATACAAAGAATGAGAATTTCAACCTATCAGAAAGCATGTATTGTGGAATACAGTTTCTGATAAGTTGAAATTCTTATTCTCTATTCTCTGTTTCTTTTATTGTACGGAGTCCCTAAATTAGTCAAAACTTATGTGGAACAATATAATTATAGACAATATAAACCTCATTTTGCTTCTGACAGATTTCCTAACCTCAATCATCAACTTTAACGCTTAATATCTCGGATCACAAGATGCATTTTTTTTTACCAGATTCTTTCATTTTATGTAAAACGTGTCGAATAAACTTAAAAGTGACTACCTCACAAAACTTTCTGATTTTAACAATTCATTCAATCATCCACTCATATGTACTCATACGCGATAGAAAGGTGTCGGTTCCCTATGAGGCATACTTTTCGAGATGTCTCATAAATTTGTTTAGCATTCTGTTCAGAGTGTACAACAGAAATTCTGATCAGCAATTGGTCGCATTTTTCTAATCTTCCACGAAATATGCCCAGTTTTCGGCCCGACCAGTTTGCACCAACTTGGATTAGAAAATGTTTCGCTATTGGTTGACATTACACGCTCTACCAATAGGAAAGCACGAAATATTATTATTTCAACCCAGGTTAGCAAACTCGGTTGGGCCGCTGTTAGCTTTCAGAATGGCGTGTTCTAGTAAATAAAAATGACGTATTCTAGTATTACTAAAATATACAGGTTACGCTTCATGTGACGACACCTTAATTCTTTCACCATAGTGAATATCCGTAGAGTGAGTTTTTATTAAGATTTTAGGGTTGGAGAGATATTCTAAATAATTACCCAAAGAATTTGTGTTTTTAAAGCAGAAAAATTGTGTTTATAAAACAGAATTTGTATACTTAATCTTCTATGCCATAGATGTGACAGATTTCCTAATCTAACAATAGTTAACTTTAACGATATATCTCACTTCAGGACAGAGCAACACTTTTTTTGGCAGATTCGTTCATTTCGTGTAAAAACACATCGAATAAGCCTAATTTTATTGACTTTTAAAGTGTTTTATCTAAACTATAATTATTCAAAAAATTAATGAATGGATTAATCTAACAGACAGATGTTTAGTCTGGTCTAATCATCGGCACGTGTAAAGAAATGGCAGATTACAATGAAAAATGTTGGGACTGTTCGTTTGATTATGGCGAAGACAAGCAGAAGGGTATTTGTTTAATAAAAGAAGAGTAAGTTTACCGGATGGCTTACATTAATCGTGTAAGGAATGAATCTTATACGAACATATTTGCAAGCGCGCGTATTCGTTTCATAACCTCTAAATAGTTTATTAGATACAGATTATCAATCGCCTATTTTTGTCCCTTAATTTAAATTTTTTATTTATAGTGATAATTATAATTATTTATAGTAAAATATTGAAGGGCTTAATCTTTCCTCAATTTTTATTTAAAAATTAATATTTTATCATCATAGTATATAATAGTATATAATAAATGAAATTCTTTATATGAATATAGAATATAGAATATATTTTATTAATTCCAATATCTTATTGCTATATATTACACATCTTTTACTTTCTATTTAATAAATTCCTATATCTATTTAGTGACCTATTCACAAAAAAGAAAGATTTCTTATCTTTACATATTACTTTAAAAATATCACAGAATAATCATAGCCATATTCTGCTATTGCTGCCTTAATTCGCTGTTGTTTAATTATATCAATTAATGTCAATCTCTTCTGTAGTTTCCTTAGATTCTACATCTTTTTTCTAATCTCTTTCTTTTCTTTCTTCTGAAAATCTTATAATCTTACATTTTTCCAAATCTAGTTCTTAGTTCTAAAATCTATTCTATATTTTCTATCCCTATCTAATATCTTGAACCAACTGTTTATTTGTTGACATTTGTCAACATGATATTCCATGTGATTTGTACCTATTCCACAAAATATACATCTTCTCTTTTCACTTAGCCAATAGTTATTTCTTTTTTCCATATTTCTGCACCTAAGTTTCACTAATCTCTTTACACACTCTCTCCCTCCCTCCCTCCCCTATTCCTACATTATTCAAATTTTCCTTCCTTAAATATTTGTAGCTTCTATTTCCTATATCAAACTCCTTGTATCTATTATTGTATATGTCTAACTGTGCTATCTTTCCATTGTTTTTGTACATACTTTTCCCTTTTAATTATTTTTTTTCTTCAAATTCAAATAATTCCATCTTTAATTCTATATATTAAATATATTAAATATATCACAATGATAACTGTTAAGGATAATTTATGACAATAATAATTTTCTGAAAATTATTTGAAATACTATTCATTGATAAATTTTTGCACACAAGTATTAATGTATCTAAAGAACAGTTGTACATTATATTTTTATTATTATCTATTAAGTATTATTATCTTATAAAATTAATATATGTATTTGATATGTAGATTTATTATTGAAGACCATGTAAGACAATTGAGTGATCAGTGCTTGACAAAGATCGATAAGCAGAAAGTATCTACTGATACAGATGTAGAAGATACAGATACATCATGGGACCAAGTGCCTGCTAAGAAAGCGAAATTGGAAGACAAGAGAGAGAAGCTCAGAGGACAAAATAAAGCGAGACCACCTCCATTCAAAGTTTCCAAGGAATTGAGTTTGTGTCCATGGATTGCGGATCAAACTGCAAATGAATCAGAAAGAAAATGCTCGAATCAACGCTGTACTTTCCTACATGATCGGAAAGAGTATCTGAAGATCAGGCCAGAAGACATAGGTACAGAGTGCTATATTTTTAATTTGACTGGCAAGTGCCCGAGAGGAATCACTTGTAGAATGGGCTCAGGACACTTGACTGAAGATGGCTTCAACGTTATTGACGAAAAGAAACTCGAGGAATACAGTAAATGTCCACCAGCTGTCAAAAATCACTTATCCAAGGATTTGCAAAACAAATTGCGCAAGCACAAGTATAATTTCTCCAGGGCAGAGGCAATCATCAAAGCCAACGGTCCGTCTATGAAAAAAACGCAATTGCAGAGTTTGAATAGTAAAGGAGAAGATAAAAATACAAAATCAGATGTCATGATTAATATTTCTGACAATAGCGAGAAAGTGGCGAAACATATTTCTGATAATGCGAATGTCAAGAAAATGGAAACAGACGCTTCTAATTGCAATATCACGTGTAAATCAAAAGAATTGAAAATCGGACCCGTGGACGACAGCGATTTGATCCGATTGCAACAATCGGAGAAAAAGACGATTGATTGGAACGGCAAGATACTACTTAGTCCTCTGACTACAGTAGGCAATCTGCCATTTCGAAGGATTTGTAAGGAATATGGTGCGGATATAACCTGTGGCGAAATGGCATTAGCGCCGAATATACTGAAAGGCACGCAGGAGGAATGGGCGTTGGTGAAGCGACACGAGAGCGAGGATATCTTCGGCGTGCAGCTCTGTGGTAATAATCCGGGAGTACTGGCACGATGTGCACAATTGCTCAATCATGAGATCGATGCGGACTACATAGATTTGAATCTTGGGTGTCCGATCGATATGATTTACAAAAACGGAGGCGGCAGCGGTATGCTCAATCGATTGAACGTACTCGAAACCGTAATAAAATCTGTTAGCCAGGTGTTGGACATACCCTTATCCGTTAAGACTAGAACTGGGGTCTACATAGATAAACCGATCGCACATAATCTAATGCCGAGATTTCGAGACTGGGGTGTGTCCATGATTACCGTGAGTAAGTCTGTTAAATTTATGTTTTTTTTGTTAATAAATCGGTCTCTTTTAAAAAATATTGTGATATTTCCAAAGAATTGAGTTTATCAAGAAAAAGGAAAGAATATTCTTCAAAATATTTTGATAATTTTAAGAATTCACAATAAATTGAGATTGAATAAATCAAATGAATAAATCAAATAAAAAAGAACCAAACACAATCTAAATATTGGTGTTTACTTAATAATATTTATATGTAAATTTTAAATATGCGCGTCAATTATTCTCGGACTTGAAATGCAATTATAAACTGAAGCAGAAATAATATCACAAATTAAATTGATCGTCAATGTAATAACACTTATCAATATAATAATAATAAACATCTTAAAATATTGCAAAAACTTATTGTGAAAAATATTAGTCAGAATTATAATACCACATTATGATTATTGTTATTTAAAAATTCAGTTATGCTACATCTTTAAATTCACGTTATGTTAATAGAAATATGTTCATAGAAATATTTAAAAAAAAAAGATTTCCGAGAAAAATAAAGAAAGTTAGTAGAGTTATTATTTTTATTAAAAACTGGACTTTTCAGACAATTTCTTTTTTTGGCAATCAGGAATTTTCTAATTATATTCTAATTTATATTAAAAAATTCTCTAATCTTATCTAGGATTTTGAGTAAAAATACCTAAACAATTTGGGAGAACTCTCAAGGAATTTTTTTTCAAGATTTTAGTAAATATCCTGCGTTAGAGAAATATGATCTTTCTGTATTGTCTAAAACTTATTCAATTTGATGATTCTTTCATTCAGGTTCATGGCAGATCGCGTGAGCAGAGATATACGAAGTTGGCCGATTGGGAGTATATAGAAAAATGTGCAGTGGCAGCGCAGCCGATACCCGTGTTCGGAAACGGTGATATCTTGTCCTTTGATGATTATCGTCGCACGAAAGAGACCTACAGTACTGTGCAGGGCATCACCATTGGACGAGGAGCGCTAATCAAACCTTGGATTTTTACCGAGATAAAGGAAAGAAAGTTAATCGACATATCGAGCGCAGAGAGATTCGACATTCTCAAGAAATATGCGAATTACGGGCTTGAGCACTGGGGATCTGATACTCGCGGCGTCGAAAATACCAGAAGATTCATGCTAGAATGGATCTCCTTCCTTCACAGGCAAGTTTACCTTGAGAGGAATATGTTTCTCTCGATTAAAGCATTATATTATTCTTCAATATGGATTTATTGAGCTATATTGCAGATATATTCCTGTTGGAATTTTGGAGAGACCACCACAGCGGATCAACGAGAGACCACCATTTTACAGAGGTCGCGATGATATGGAAACGCTGATGGCTAGTTCCAACTGCGCCGATTGGGTGAAATTATCGTAAGACTATTAGCTCGATGTATTCATTGAGCAGCGTCAATTTCGATTATATCCATTAATGATTTTGTTTATTTTTAGTGAGATGTTACTTGGGAAAGTGCCTGATGGATTTCGTTTTTTACCAAAGCACAAGGCGAACTCGTGGAAATAATCTATTGCAGGAAGAATAGTTTTATAGAAAAATATTTCTCGAGGTGACTAATATAATATTTCTATTCTTCTACGTTGTTGATTATTCGCAATAAACGTGATACATAAAAGAGAAGGATTAATCATGGCAAAAAATTTAGTTCTTTCATTTGCGTTTATATATACATATATAATACAATGAATAAATATTTTTATGGAAGATACTTAAGATTCATGTCCAGAAAGTTTCGCACTATCTAACACATCTGACACATTAACTTTGCTAACATACAACTTGATTAAATCAATAGTGTTCATTTATCTCGCCAAGATTAGTGACCGGCCACATGCAGTCACAACCACTGGCGATTTCCTTTGTATATGGTTCCCAACATCTCGACTCATTACCCCATTGTCGACGTCGTCTGACCAAATATAAAAGTTGATTTTTTTGCACACACTGGAATGCCGGATAAACGCATTTCTGAAAAAACAAAATGTTAAAGTTCTGAAGTCAAAACTTTGTTAAATAAAAAAAACATTTTTTCATTTTTTTCTAAATTAAACTTAAACTCGATTTAACGAAAATCTGACTTATCAGATTTATCATTTCTTGGAAATTATCTTGCAACGCTAAATAATAATATTAATATTATTAATTAATATTATTAATTAATATTATTAATATTATTAATTAATATTATTAATATTATAATATATATATTAAGATTATAAATTAATATTATTAATTTGCTTTTAGTTGATCCATATTTTTTGCTCAATAAAAACCGTCATTTTGAATCCATTTCATTGAATCTCTTCATCTATTTCACTGTATGACGTATAAGTTTACTTGTTCTAATGGTTTCATTATTCGTTCGTCTTCGCTCAACATCAAATAGACATTCTTACAGTAGACCTCATAATAATATGGAGGTTGATATTCGTAATCGTAATCGTCATCGAAAAGCCCCACTTTTTTTATTGTTTCACAAAGATTGCGATATTCCTACATAAATCACAAAAGAAATAGACATTTATTTCAATATAAATAGTGATAGGTACAGGATGTTCAGCGTAACGGTCCGCACGATTTTTCAGACACTTCTGATAACTAAAAAAAAGGATAAATATTTATTTATTTTTTTATATAGGCTACATGCGATAAAAAAATTTAAAAAAAAATTTTTTTCATAAGAATATCAAAGTCATCTTAAATTTTTTAAATAGCGCCAATTTTTTTCCATAATATTGTAGGAATCTTTAAGACGAATTCAAATCACTGTCAAAATCACTTTTATTGATGTTTTATTAATTTTATTGCATATTTTATTAAATAATTAGTACATGCATGTATATATGTATAATATGTGTTTAATCAGAAGTTGTATTAAATACTGCTGTTACAAATAATGTTACAAATTTGGTATTAAGTATCAATAAAATCAATAAAACATCAATAAAAGTGATATTTCGGTGATTTGAATTTGTCTTAAAGACTCCTCTAATATTATAAAAAAAATTATATGATGCTATTTAAAAAATTCAAGATGACTTTGATTTTTTTCTGAAAAAAATTCTTTTTTAATTCTTTTCGTATGTTGTAGCCTACATAAAACATTCATAAATATTCATCTTTTAACTTTTTTTTTTTAACTTTATAATGGAATTATCTGCTGAACACTCTGTATAGTATAACTATATGAATATTAAATAATACAAGTACAATTTAAATCAAGAATGAACTTGCGAAAATAAATGAATTAATATATAATAGAATTTATCCCTGCTGATTTAATTCCTTGTTTTAATATGTTTTCCTTTTTTTAAAATTTTTTTTAATGGCGAAAGTTCGATTGGAAACTAGTGCGCACTGATTCATATTAAAGCCATTGTACACTGATTTGAGTAGAAAAATGAAAAATGCAAATAAAATATTTCGAATTATGAAATACATATTTTACCTAATAGTAAAATGTATTGAGTATTTCATGATTTAATCGATTTCTATGTTTATTTATATCTTTACGTTATTTTGTATATGACAGCTTTAATGTCAGAAGCGAGAAAATGCATAATAAAATTTTTGCTAAATATATTAATATAGGAATATGCATTTCAGTAAAACAACACAATCAATAGAACCAACTAGAAAATATATCGAAATCTTTTTGTTTCATTAATAAATAACCATATTTGGAAATAAATTATGTATATTATGACGCATTATATATGTGTATATGTAACCGTGTATATAAAACCAAAAATGAAATAAGTTCTATTCACAACTATGAAACTCAAATTAATAATACAATTTTTGAAACAAGAAGACTGTTTCAGTATATTTTCGGTATATTTTATAAGTTCATTCTGTTGTGATTGCACATGTTATTTTATTGAAAAATATTTCTATTTAGATAATTTACAAGAATTTTTATGTATTTTCTTGCTTCTGGCGTCACATTCTGAGAGAGTAATGATGAGTGAATTTTAGTGAGAAATGATTCTTTTCAGAAAGAAGAAACAATTTACTAACGTGCATCATATTTCTGCTATCTCTGTTCAGCTGCTGTATTTCCCTTGCCACAGTTTTCGCGTCATAATATTCCTCCAGCGAATAAGAGATATCTCTCACTGGTATGTCATGTCGATAGTTCTGATAATTAAGCTTAGAACCAAAGCTGTTCCTAAATAACTGAGTACGATTCCATGGTTTGCTCAACACGTAGAATACGTAGTTGAGGATAAAAAATTCGGCAATCTGCAAACAAAATGTACAACTTTCTTATAAACGAACAAAAAGTAATGAAAAAAATTACAAATTTCTTTACCATGATATAACACACATGATTGAACATAAATTGCAGATAAAAGATTGTATTTTAATTCTACAATCAAATAAACACAATCAGTTAAAAAAATTTTTCCAGAATGACACGCTGAATAATCTCCAATTTCGATCAGACTGATTGATTTCCCAATAGAAGAATCCCAAGAATTTCAATTGGTATTATGCGTCATGCATGCGCGCATATCCGGTTATTCTTTTATCAATGACGTCGAATATAATCAAGTCAATGCCTCTTAAATATAATTGCGTCACTGATAGAGCCTAAACCTTCGATGGAGGTCTCAGTCAGCAGCCTTTAGCGACCCATCAAACTTGATGATGCATAAATCGCACGCGCGGAGAGTCGACGCCGCAAGTGAGAATTGGAGGTAGGATGAATCATTCGTTTAGAATATTTGCAACTGACGAAATGATTTCACGCCATTTGTCATATCGATGAAATACGATATGTGTATTTCCAATTTCTTTCATCTGTATATCCTTAATTGTTTCTCTTCTTATTTTTTCTCCTCTAGAGAAAAGTTACTTGTTCCAATCTTGCTTTTTATGTTGCGAAGAATAAAGGACATCTCCATATCTCATTTAAATTTTCAACATTTATTAACTATAAAATGTTCCGATAACACATTTGGATTTTATTTACGTAAGACCACTTTAAAAGATCATTCATTCAGAGAAAAAGACATAATGATAGCAACAATATAAATTTTATCAACTATTTCATTGCAACCATTGTTTATTCGACTATGATAATAATAACATTAATTCACACGTAAAACTTTAGCCATCATTAAAAACTATCATTAGTAAAATTAATTGCTATCTTTATAATTATCATCACTATATTTTTCTCTGAGTGTTGGGGAAGATTTTATCGTTTAGAATAAGATTAGATTAGTTTCTTTATGAAAATAAAAGAAGATCTAAATAAAATTTTTGGCGAATTTATGATTTTTATCAAATTTATGGATATATTATTAAATTTTATTTAGATCTTCTTTGCTTTCATAAAGAAACTAATCCTATTCTAAACAATAAAATCTTCCCCAACACTCAGAGAAAAATATAGTGATGATAATTATAAAGATAGCAAGTTTTTACTGATGATAATTTCTAATGATGGCTCTCTCTCTCTCTCTCTCTCTTTCTCTCATATATATATATATATATATATATATAAAATTATAGATTTTTTAAATCGATGGAATATTTAACATGATATGAGAATGAAGAAAAAAAATGATTTTGCATAATAAACGTGGCATATTAACAAAAATTGGAATTTATCTATAGGCTTTCTCGCGAAGATCGGTATTAGTTGGTTTGCAAGGTCGGCGTGATTGAGTCGATGTGCTGTATGATACGGATTATTCTTCCCGCGTCATCAGTTAATTCATGCTACCGAAATAATGATAGAATATACGCACGAGATAATACGATCTTCCAGCTCCGTAGTACTTACTTCGATTCCAAGTAATGTCAGAGGCAATAAATACAATAAATGCAACAGCAAGTAATTGGATGATGAATTGACAATAGATTTTTTTAAAAATAAAAAATAAGAAATAAGAATGAGAATTGGCAGGATTTTCAAATCAAATTGAAATCGATCATCTTTTCCATATGGAACGTTAGACGGAGTCTAACGTTTTCTCGGTCGCTCTATGCGAGAACTAGAAAAGGGAAATGGGAAAAAGAAAAGTGGAAAGCCAAGAAGATGCAACGTATTATCAAAGGAACCTCAAAAGAAACAAGCATTCATAAAAGAAGAAGAAGAAGAAGAAAAAGAAGATCAAGTGATGTAAAAGAAGTGGGAGAACATGGACTACGTGCAGGCTTTCAGCATCAACGAAAGGTTGCATTACGCGCACATACACGCGACAATACTGTGCCAATGTGGGGTAAGTAGTTATCCAATTGACAGTGCCCCGTCTGACATAGTTCAGTCACGAGGCGGGCACAGGATGATCCTATATCTCCGTTAACGGAGCGACAGTTGTTCCCTCGAAATTGCGCTCGCCACGCGACATTCCACACGCTCTTTTCTGCTCTTTTCCCAAAATCGCGCCGACGCGACGCGACATCGTCTTTGACGACGGAATTTTCGCGTAACAGTTAAATAGATGGAGATATATATATATATATATATATATATACATATATATATCATATAAGAACCGGCAATATCGTGTATTGTGATATATGAAGATAATGTCAATAATACGAGCATGTTTAGATCGAAGCGATTGGTGTTTCATTCACGATGAGAATGATCCCGGTCAAGGTTGACGATTGTCAGTGACAAAATTTCGAAGAATCCTTACCGAATACGGTTGATTGTTGCTTTTCCACGAAAGAAATACAAAGGAATACGAAGGGAAGGAAGAATAAACAAGAGCGACAAGATCCCAGCTGTACATTCCTCAGAGCATTTCACGAAGATCGGGATGCCATCGGGCTGACGGTACGGTGACATGGCAGCCGATCTCTATGCGAATGGCTCTTTAAAGTCAACATCCGCCAGGTAAGACCAATCAGAAATCGATTATACGACTTACTTTTATCTTATCGATGAAGCATTATATTTTCAACCAGATTTTCTCAAAAGATAACTGACACAATAATGAACGATCCTTAAATTTCTTTTAAAAATATTAGGATGCAATGGTAATGAGAATCAGATGCATGATTTAACGATAAATTAATAACTTTGGAATCTTTAAATATAGATACAGCTAAACTCGCCAATGGCATATTAATATTTATTTGTTAAAGGAAAGAATTTATAGACATTTTAATCGATTTGAGCAAAGATGATGAAATCATTCGTGAAATCAAATGATGATTCGTATTCTCAGCATAAATGTGGCCATCCACTTTTAAATTTTATTTGCCTATCAAGATGGCATTCAAATGTTAACGTGACACGAGAATCAGAGCTACATCGAATAGGACTCCAATACAATAGGATTCCAAGATTTATTTGCCTAATTCGGCGAGTACATATATATTTAATGTCACGAAAAATCGAATGGATAATTTTAGACAAATATGAGATGCTTATTATCGTAATATGTAGATAAATCGAGAGAGAAAGAGAGAGACAGAGAGAGAGAGAGAGAGAGAGAGAGAGAGAAAAGAGAAGAGAGAAAAGGAAATAAATATATTTTATCATAAATTTTTAATTCATCATAAATTTTAAATAGTTATAAATTTTAAATTTTAAATAGTCATAAATTTTAAAAGCGCGTTTCTCTCTCTTTTTTCTTAATACAAAAAGTTAATTTCTATTAATTTTATATTCAAATTATAATTTATTCGATATTCTACTATTAAAATTGATAAAAATCAATTACATACAATAGAATGTTTCTACAGAAAATATGTAAAATATATAAATAATTCAAAATAATAGAGAGAGAGAGAGAAAGAAGAAAAATACGAAAAGTTAATTTTTATTAATTTTTTAATTAAAATTCTGTTTTTATTATTAAAATCTCTATTTTTGATACTTTATTGCTAAAACTGAGTATTTGACTAATCAATTTCGAATGTTTTTACAAAGGAAGCAGCATGTAAAATATGTAATTCTTTAGTGTAGCCATGATTCTGCAATGTACACGTGATGACACCGTAATTTCAAGTAATGTATACGATGACGTATCTGATGATACACCGAATGCAGCTGTACAGCATTGAGTGACTGCTGATGCAACATTGTTTAGATTCCAAGATCATTTTCAAACGTATTTGGTCTAATTTCATAAGCCGACATATAAATGTAACCGCCAAATTGCCTCATTTCCGGCGACTCGTTTAAGGTTTAAGGCGACTATAAAAAAGACACATGGCGAGCTATTACGAATTTTACGAAGTTTTACGAAGTGCGATGTTTACGAGGTACTTTTCAGAATGTGCCCGAAGGAAGTAAAACATTTCTTCTGATTCGAGATCACGACCGTTTAAATTGTAAACGAAATTCTCCCATAACGATAGATCAATCTATATGTGATGATTAACCAATCGCACGTATGTTTGTTTCCGGATGAACACGACCATTTTCGTTCTTTGCAAACCATTTCAATGACAATGAAATCGTTTAATAGCCGCTACGGCTCTTTGAGTTAATAAGCAATTGACCCTCGCGCCCGCGGGCTTGTCGAGTAAAGGTTCCATTGATGAAGAGCGTTATTAAGTGAATTCAAACGAAAGTGGAACTCAAAATCTCAACTCTTCGAAAATCCCAGCGCAATTATTTTTAATTATTATACTTGCCGCGCAGGACTATTCAATTAATCGTTTTTCCTAATCTTAAAATGGACTAAATGTCCGTTTTTAAAAAAACAAATTGAATATTTTGCAAACATTAATTTAATGAACGTTAATTGCAGGGTGAAAGGCAAAGATAAAGATCGCTAGAAATTGTAAGTAGAATAAATCTCACATCGCACACTTGTATATACACAGAATAATCATGTCGGCACGCAGTGAAGTCAAGGAAGCTAACAGATCAGTATTTGAAGAATATAAATTCTAAGAAATATGCGATTATTTACCGTCCAATTCCATTCGAACATGTGATTTATTGTTATCACTATATATATTAAAGCATACATGTCTCTTTCAATGTAAATAGCAAGTATTGAATTATGACGTCAGAAACGAAAAATCACAATTTATTATTGTGTGTGTGTGTGTATATATATATATATATATATATATATATATATATATATATATATATATATATATATATATGGATATATGAGGCATTCTCTTGTTAAATTAAACACTCTCCTCTGTCTAAAATTCAATTCATCCAAAAAATTTCTTTTTGGGCTCAAATTGTAGGTACACATGTCTATTTTCTTTGGCATTTTAGTCTTTTTGAAAATTATATGGTGAATCTAACATAATGGCTATAGTTGACGAAGTACTGATTGAAAAGAAAAGTGTTGTGAATATCTTAAAATTTCAAGTTGATTAAATTAAAACTATACGAATTATCATGGTAATCATTTTGGAAAATACTATTTCAAGAAAAATGCAATTTATGCATTTTTCTCAAAAGTCTCGACAGTATCAGTGCGCTTCTCGCATTGATGAAGTGAAAGATAAGGTTCGCGAAACATTGACATTAGCAAGCACAATACAGCGATAACCTGCAAACCTTTTGATATCTCTGAATATTTTTTTTCTTGGCTGACGTTTATGAAATTGAAACCTTGGCCCATTTGAGTGATAATTTAAGCATTCTCAACTGGTACTTTGAACAATAGCGGTCATGTTAGACTCGTCGAATTTCTAAAAAGCTAAATTAAAAGAAGTAGTAGATATGTGTACCTATAATTGAGCCCAGAAAGAAATTTTTTGGCTAATAAATTAAATTTTAGACAGAGGGGATGTTCAATTTGACAAACAATGCCCCATATATATATAGATATATATATATATATATATATATATATCTCGAAATATCTTTTAGTTGAGAGAAAAGGTAAAAATTCATGTGTCTTCAAAATTTTTTATATTCGCATTCCGTTTTACATGCCATATTCGGGAATTGTCGTCAAGGTTAAAATGATCTATATTATAGTCAACTTAAAACATAGCGATACTACAATAGTCACAATTCCGTCTAGTGACGGTGATCGGGTAGCTACTGCATTTGTTTGTTCAATTGTACACGCGACTAAGATCGATGCAAAGTCAATTCAATAAATCTACATGTCGCTAGAAATACCGTAACAGTGACAGTCCATTAATTTCTATGAAGCGGCAAGTTATGTCGATACGACTTTGCATAGAATGTTGCAGAATGCACTAAAAACACATTGAAAAATGTTGTCGAGCAGATATCTAAAAATAATTTCTCAACATGGTTTCTCGATGATGGCGAGCAAACGTGAACATTCACTCGTTAGACGAAGATTCTCTCGTTAGACATCATGTTTAAAGTCTAGAAAATGTGTGGAATCTGCTGAAAGAAGAGAAAACAATTAAAAAGAAAGATAAAAATATATAGAAGTCTCTCTCTTTGTTGAGTTTCACAAAATTTGATATTGTTTAGAGAGAAGGTAATTCCATATTAATAATTACAATTATTACGATCAAAATGGGATAAAATACATTTAATTTATTTCTTCCTTATATTAGAATAAGATACTAACAAACGTTAGAGATGGAAAATTGTCGAGATGGAGGAAAACGTTAAATGCAAAAATGAATAAAGTAGATTGGCAGCGCTTGCGTTCACGTGACACGATATGAGGCGGAGGAAATGATGGAATGATGAAAACTTGAAGAGTGTATCGTGGCCACGCGTAAACTGAACGTAGGCAGCAAATGACGCGTTCGTTGGTCCGAATTAATTAAATTAAAATCGCAATTCTAGCTCGGCTGCGAGTTAAACTTTTTAACCCAAATATTAGAAGAACCCCGTTATCCGAGAGATAACGAATGAAGCATGGAACGTTGAGTAATTATCCATCTTCTCGTCAGATTTAATGAAAAAATTTGTAGGCTGTACATACATGTACTCTATATATACTATAATTTGAACGGAAGAAACTAACTTCTTATTACTCATCTCTAAACATCGAATAATAAAAATAAAGAATCCAAAAGGGAATTGAAAATAAATTAATATTATATGAAAAACGGCTCAAATGAATAACAATTCAATTAAAAATATAATTTAAAAATATAGTTTAAAAATATAATTTAGAAGGGTTGTCCGAGCTTAGCAAGTTGATGTGCGCTAATATTTTAAGGGCGATTAGTCATAGTGTAAGTAGAACTTACGCACAGACGATTGTCATTGATACATCAATATCTCATTCACACATCGGTACATTAATATCTCATTCACACATGCCACACATATGCATAAATTTTCATAGGATAATAACATTTTAATTAGATATCTAAGTCCAATTCTAAGAACTCCACGTTATTTCTTCATGCAAACAAATAGTCTGTGGACTATTATTTTGTAAGTATAAATTACATAGCTTTTATACGAAGTAAATGTTATCGCGATGTGACATTTCTAGAGCGCTATGGATTAAGAAATGGTAAAAAAAATATCAATTTAAAAATTTTTTTGACGGTACAAATTCTTCTTATCTTAGGATATAAATTCCACTTCACAGATATATATTAGGTGTACAAAAAAGTTCTGAGCTTTAGATTTAATACAACCGAAATAACAATTTAAATTTTATATATCTTCCCGCCTTTTTGTGGTTTTAAAGTGTTAACATTTGGCCTTCTAAAATGCCATATGGTTTGACGTTTGATGCACAAAATCTCAAAAATCAGTAGTGTTCACGATGGCAATAACAAAAGAGCATATTCGATTTTCCATCCACTTCGCGTTTCATCTGAAGAAAAATGCTGCTGAAGCCACTGCAATGATTTGTGCTGCACATG
>Ga0157363_1001706_pt1 | contig 18666 bp, 13 predicted proteins | sample AttsexASBM1_FD_111477 | JGI IMG/M metagenome (GOLD analysis project Ga0157363, IMG submission 111477) | Fungus gardens microbial communities from leaf cutter ant in Ribeirão Preto, State of São Paulo, Brazil - Atta sexdens ASBM1 | ecosystem: Host-associated > Fungi > Mycelium > Unclassified ... | reverse complement strand
CATTAAATACAAAAAAATCTTTTCATTTTTTCATTTTGTTCAAAAATATGTGTAATATGTCCTTAACAAATAGTGCGCTTATTTGTAAAATGAAAACAGTAACATATTTAGCAAATTTCTACATGAACTCTAAGAAATATTTATTATCGAATGTATGCAGTTTTGCATCACGTCAGATATAATGTCAAAGAAACAAATAAAAAAATAATACAAAGAAGAAAAATCAAATACGATCTAAACTGGATTTTGTTTAATAATATTTCTATGTAAATTTTAAATACATTTTTCAATTAAATAAATATTACTTATTTGCAGGGTTGGGAACATAATTTAACTTGTTAATAAATAATTTAGTTATAGTTAGTTATTTTGATAAATGTACAGAAATATTACCTCCCACTAAAAACCGCGGTATTTTCAGTGATTCATAAAATTAGTCATAAAAAAATGTATACAGTGTTTTAAAAGAGGAGCTTATTGTTTTTGTGGGAAAAACTCAACAATTGTACTGCATATGTTTAAAATTTTAAATATCAATTTTATATTGATTAAATATATTCACACACAGTTATTATCCAAATTTTTCGCTTTACTAAATTAATGAATATAATATAAAAATGAAAATTTTACGAAAATTAGCAAAGACCTAGTAAATGTTCAGAAGTATTATCTACTAAAAATCACGGTTTTTTATTCGGTAATTAATAAAATTAGTTATAAAAAGATATGCTAATATTTTAAGGGGGAACTTATGTGATTCTGCAATAATTTAAATTAATTAAAACAGAGAATATGTATAATTTAAATTATATAAGCAAATTTGTGTTTTTAATTAAAGCAAAGAATATTATATGTAGGTATGAATCATGAATTATTCTTTACAATTTAAATTATATAAGAAAATATATGTAATTATAGAGTATTGTTCCACAAGAATAAGCTCTCCTTATAAAACATATATATATATATATCTTTTTATAATTAGTTTTGCTAATTACTGAAAAAAACAACAATTTTCGGTAAGGTAATATTTTTGAACATTTAAGTAGTTACATTTTTTTTGTAACTGTAACTAATGAAATGATACTTTTTAATACTTTTAAATATTTTAAACTTATTCGTCAACATATTGGCTGACCAAAATAAAGTGAATGTTCAGTGAACAAATTTGTGACTATTTCTTGTATTTGATTATCCTCGATAATCATCGTACATTATAAATGACTATATGAAGAATTAAGCTAAAGATCTTTTAGTGTAAGGATATATTTTAACATTAATCCCTTAATAACTTTGTTCTCTAAATGTATATATTAATTTGTTATAACAAATATAATCGAATACTTAATATAATAAGAAAAATGTACGAATGAAGACTCGGTCAGATATACCATTTTGATTTTTTGATATACTTCAAACAAACTCTCATTATTAATATTTATTAATTTAAACATCTTGTACTATTTCTTTAGTTTCTTGACCTTTACCTTCTCAAGTTGATTTGCATACATGAACATATTTTTCTTTTACGATTTGTAAAAATTTGTAAAATTTTACAAATAATTTAGTAATATCAAAAACATAAGATCCCTGTATTTAAAATAGAAATGCAAATAATAACAAAGATTAACAGAAAAAATAACTACCCATTACTTCCTACAGTAACTGTAACTGTTTAGAATTAGTAACTTGTAACAGTCTTAAAAAGTAATTAATTACTTTTTAAGAGAAAAAACTATAACCTGTTATTGCAATGTTAAACAAAGATGTTATGATCATTGTGTTACGCTTACTGGAAAGCACCATGTTTACAATGTACTCCAATTTAATTTATTATTAATAAAAAATTAATTCTATTGTTTTAACATAGTACAGATTTTTACTTGCTAAATTATTGATGAAATTAATTAGAGTCCTTAGTTTATAGCTCAAAACTAGGTGCATTTGCACGGCAAATAGTCAAAGTTGGAAAATCTCTTTTCAACCCCTTGAAATGACAAAAATATGTCAGGTAGCTAGAGAATAGTGCGTACGTGAACGAACGTGGCGCTGACATTTGCAATGTGTATTTTCGAGCAGCAGGAACAATCGGACGATCGTCGAGGAGGACGACGCCAGATGTAGTCAACTAGCCAGAGATCCCAGGAAGATCGCGAGAGAAAGCTGTCGAAGTGAAGAAGAAGAATGCCAATGCGAGAACAGGTTATAGTCGTCCTCCGACAGGCGACATTACGATTACATTAGATCGTGCCGCGCCGCGCTGCGAACGGCACAGGCAGTCACGTGTCCCTCGGACCAATGGCGGCGTAGGTACGCGGTCCGCCATGACGCGTGCCCGAGCGATTCCCGCCAATCGCGCTATACCAAGCTTGTATATATGTACATGGCGTTGGTGTTCTCCCGGATCGCTGCTGTCGTTCGGTGGATTTCAACGGGGAAACGGTGAGTGCTGGCGCGGTAGGCTTGGAAAGTTGGCACGCGGACGATCGGCGATCGGGATCGGGCGCGCGCGACGTCCTCGCCGTCCGCGAAATCCATGCAATTTCGCATCGTCTGCTCGGGTGGGCCTGCATCGCGCAGACTCGCCCAAGATGGCCGGTACCGTGTCCGCGTTTTGTTGTGGTGGTGGTGATGGAGGCCCGCTCGGTGCCGATCGATACGCCCGCCGCCGAATACCGGCCATGGCGGCTACCGTTGTCGTCGTCGCGCGTCACGCGTCCTGAGGTAAAGGCAAGTCGGCAAGTGGCCTCGCGTTCGCCGGCGCAGGACCGGCCACGGTGACGGTGATGATAAGCGCGGGCGCGACCGCGTGCGCGGGGCGTGGTGCGAGAGCGTAGCCGAGGCGATCGCCAGGTCGCCTCCCCGCAGACGCAAAGAGTCCTAAGCCCTCCCTTGAATCCACTCCGCGGGAACACACCAAGGTGCGTACGCAACTCGCGATTTTCACTGGGCCTGCTCCATCGACTCCGCGTTACCGAGCAGTCGTCGTGAGCTGCTCCGCTACTCGGCTACCCGGAGGTGTAGCCTCTCTTTTGCGTGTGCCCTGCGCATTTTCATTGCCCCCCCAAAGTATCGGCCCGAATAAACGCGCATATCCCCGCGGTCTCCCTCTCTTTCTTTCTCCTCCGTCTCTTTCTCTCTCTCTTTCTCTCTCTCTCTTTCTCTCTCTTTCTCTCTCATCGTTACTTTACGCGCGCGTTCTTTATCACCGCGTTGTCTTGTTGTTGTCGCCTACTGTCCGTTTCGTTTGTCAACTTTGCCAACTCTGCAACGATCAGCAACGATGCTGCGAGATGGACGAGAGACGCAGCGGCAGCGGCGGTGGCGGCGGCGGCCACCACCACCTCTATCGTCACCCTCACCATCGCCGTCGTCGCCTTCTGCCGCATTCCTCCTTTATATCTGCGTGGGTATTCGCACGCTAATTCGTCCATCAGGAGAAATATGCGTGCGAGACGCGGAAGTCTTCCATGTGGAAGTCTTCCATCCGTCACCTGCTGGTACACGCCGCCGTTCGCAGCTCATAGCTCGCAGCTCGCAGTTCGTCAATCGTGCGAAATGTATATACCCTAATTTACCTCTGCGTTTTTTTCTCCTTTCTCCTTCCTTCGGAAAGGAAACACGTGCTTTTCGCCTTTTTTTTGCTCCCCAGTTTCCGACAAGCGATGTAAACATACGGAAAATGTTAAGAATAATATAATAGTACAGTAAATGAATCTCTCTTGATTCATCTTTTACACGTTCAGTATTTCTGAATTATTTTAATGACAATTGTACACTATACAGAAACCTCATTAAAGAACTTTCAAGTAAAAGTACTTTGTCATTTCAGGCTAAGGTGATGTGAAGAAGAAATTGAAACTGCCAAATCGACGACATCACAACTTTCTACGGTGTGATTAATATTCAAAATACCAAAACGGCTAACAAACACATAAAGATGGTGTCCATGCAAGATGCGGAGACTAGCACGATGCGCAGGCTTTCAGATGACGACGATGATGATCCCAGTAGCGGGTCTGAAACCTATGAGGAAGGAGATCTGCTTACAGCTGCAATGGATGATGATGTTACAGCTCAACTAGCCGCAGCAGGTTGGCAAATCAAAAACATTAATGGTGATTTCCCATTTTTTTTCGCTTTTTCATTTTTGTTTATTACCTAACCACCTTTATTTATGGATCAACCAAAATATGCAGGATGCATTATCTTTCTGCAAGAGTGTTATTTAGCGTTATGGCTTCCTGCAAGAACACTAAATTTCAAGTAAGAGAATTTGATGCTTTACATAAATAATACATATATATGTATATTTATAAATGTAGCTACAAAAAAATATATTTATTATTTTATATACTGTATATAATATAAAATGACTTATTAAAATTATATTGTACATTTGCAATCTTTGTATGTCTCTATTATTAAAGATAATTTTTATTATTTATCAATCTGAATTTATATTAATCTAATATAATTAAATTGAAATATAATACATATATACGATTGTATTTATCGTATACATTAAATAATACATCATATAGTAGATATTAATAAAAAATAATTGTGCTTTTTTTATATAATAAATTAGTTTTTTTATATTCTGTGGAAAAAACAAACTAGCCAAGAATTAAATGGTTTATGAAACGTTTTAATTTGACATCTTTTAACTTAAATATGAAATATTCTAAGATATTTATTTTTAAAAAAATCTTATTTTAATGTTATAGAATAATGAAATAAATTAACGTAAAATAACACCGTTTTTGAAAAAATTTTATATAAATATATATATATATATATATATATATATATATAAAATGTGTGCACATATACAGCATATATATGTGTGTATATATATATATATAATTTGTATTTGAATGTCATTATTTGCAAAATCATTTTACGATAATATTTATGGAATATTTTGGGAATACTTATGGAATACTTTTTAAATAAAAAAATATAATTTCACTATAGACTAGCATGACAATATATATTTTTTTGATAGTATATATTATATATATTTTTTGCTTTACTAATGAATATTTTCGTCTACGATTTATGCATTAATAATTTGACACTTTGTTATTGTGCATTTTGTCATGTTTGTGTGTTTATTTATTTTATGTTATTAGTATTGAACGGATTGTATTCATAATTAATACAAGATTTTATTATGGAAATTAAAAATCAGAATATTGCCTTGAATTGCGCTTTCTTATTCAAATGAAAATTTATTTATTATAATAATGACAAAATCAGAATATGATATTAATAATTTATATTTTTTCCAGTTAGAAAAATGATGATAATTTAAATAGGTAAAACGTTTCTCAATTTTTAATAATGAATACAGTCTAATATTTTTCTGTATTTTATCTAGAATAGATGAAATGTATCTTACATTCAGATTCTATTATATTTCTAAAGAATTTTCTGGTTTTTTTGTTTTATATTTTTTTGGTATTTTCTCAAACAGAGAGATATGTATATATGTGTATGTGTATGTGTATGTGCGCGCGCGCGCGCGCGCGCGTGTGTGTGTGTGTGTGTGTGTATACATACATACACATATATATATATATATAGTCAGAAGTTTTTTATTTAATGTGATTATTTAGGGGTCAATGTAACACAATGAATATCATAATTATTCAATCATTTATGTTTATACTTTTTGAATAAATTTTGATTTTAATCATATTTCATTTTCATTGTTGCTTACGCATCTTTGTTTTGTATGTATTGGAAATACAATTACATTTTTGGTATGCCAATGTTATAGAAATTTTTGCTGTATAAATAAATCAAATATAAATAAAGAAAAATGAAAAGCAAAATGGGATAATGAGAATACGGCACGGTACTTATTACTAGTTTTCTATTGTGCGCAAATTGGTAATGTGCATAACATTATATTTTAGTTAACATAATTAAATCCGTCGGTTATGCCTGGATTTCAGTTACGCCTGGAATCATTTTCATCGAAAATAAAAATTAATACTATTTAATTTCACTTTCGAATAGAAGATGGATCATTAATCAATTACCAATTGATTATCAATTCCAAAGATAAAATTTTTCACTGTGGTTAGAAAATAATGTAAAGAAAACTAAAGACGAGGCAAATATATAGTCTGTGATTTATTTAAATTTGCAACACAAATTTATTATTATAAATTGAATTGATCCGATGATCAACAAAACATAATTTATCTGAAGAATGCAAGAGCGTGTAAACAAAGAAAAGTTCGATATAAATGTAAAAATCTACAGTGATATAGTCAGAATAAGTGTCAAATAATAAAATTATAACTTATGCCCATTTCTATCAATGTAGAATAACTTTAATCTTGTCTCAATTCTTTATCTTTTTCTAATTCTTAGAACCGATATTAAAGTTAAACTATATTGGTAGAAAAATGGGTATTAATCGAATATCAAAGATAAAATGATAACTAATAATGTGTCGAAAACGAGGTATATACTGAAAAATAATTATTCAAATTGTATAAAAATTAGTGAAATGCTCGTATATTTTCAAAACAAATTAAATAAAGTCGTGGCTTATTTCGAGCTTGTAATTAGACTGATTTTAAATTAATATCATAAAATATTTAAAATAAAATATTTAATATCATAACATTCGTAACAATTGAACTCTCTAATCGATTGATTCTAGTCTTCGATAAATTGGATTCCCATTTTCAACCGAGGAATTTGGTAAAATTATTTTTATTGGAGGATATCATGTCTACTTTTGACCGAAGTATTTCATTCTTCTTATTTTATGTAACTGTCTTAACACATTTTGATATTTGAATTTTATATGAATTGACACATTACCACTGATGATTTTTTTTTATATTTCATTATATATTTCATTATATACGCTAATTTCATTAATTTAATAATGTATTTTTACATTGAAGAAAGCTTTGTAAGCCGAAACGTTTGTAATTTTATATTATTTTATTAATATTTAGTATTTATTAGTATAGTTTATTAGTATTTAGATTATTATATAGTATTTACATTCTTATGTTAATTGTTAATTAATTTAAAGTCAATCTAATTATAAGTTCGAAATTTGTTTAATTTGTATAAAGTTATTCATAGCAATGTAAAACGTGAAAATAATAATAAATAAACGAAATACATATAAGAATAATAATAAATATAGATTCGTTATACTGTCAATTAGCGCATTAAATATTGCTACTTTTATCAGCTTATTTTGCTTTTTATTTCAGTATTGAGTTTTTCCACTTTTTTCTTTTTTTGTAAATAAACATTTATATTAATGAGAATTTGAAAATATTTATAAAACTTTTTTTATTTTGATTCTTTATATTGGCATATCAAGAAATATTATGAAACAATTGAAATATATTTCTTTTGCATTAAAAAATCTTTAGGACCTGTAGGCGTCGCTGCTGCAGCTGCCATTGTGTCAGCCAAGAAGCGAAAACGACCTCACAGTTTTGAAACTAATCCCAGTATCAGAAAGAGACAACAAAACAGGCTTTTAAGAAAGCTTAGAGTAAGTAAAACTCCTACAGGAATAATTTAGGCTCTGAAGAATATAAATCAAAAGAATATTAAAAATCTCTATAAAGCCAACACTGGAAGGACATGTGTATATATAAATTTATTCTCGTATTAAAATTATGGAAACATTTCGGTCCACAATTTCCTCAGTATATAAAATTCAAATACAATAAAAATATAAATAATACAGTAAAAGTCACATAAATATGAATGAAGTGCAGTAATCAAATTTAGTAAGAACTGTCCAAATTATCTGTGTCTCAAGTTTTTTTGATACTCAATTCTGTATGACAGTTCTTATCAAATTTGATTATTATGCTTCGTATTTTATGCAATTTTTAGTATTATAAGAATAATAAAGCCAAATCGAAGATCACACATATATTTTCATTGTCATACGAGAACAATTTAGCACAGAGTGCTAACTTTAGTAAATGTATACATTGACTACTGAATAAGTGTATATATTTACTGAGTTAACTTTGACTGTGATGTAAATATATATGTACATATACATACTGATGTGAATGATGTGTGTGGTGAATGACATGCATATGTCCATGATATTTTTATTAATATTGGCTTTTACAAGTATTTTTTATATTCTTTTAATTTAAATTCTCTTATAATTTATCAATATCGTATTTTCATTATTACTTGCGTTCTTGTATTTCCACTTATATATATTTATTCTAGCACAGTAGTATATTTTAGAATTTTACAATATCATTATCAAACTATTTACAGCAAACTATTGACGAATTTGCTACCCGAGTTGGACAACAAGCAGTAGTATTAGTGGCTACGCCAGGCAAACCAAATAGTAGTTACAAAGTCTTTGGGGCAAAACCCTTAGAGGACGTAGTTAAAAATCTAAGGACCGTTATCATGGAAGAACTGGAGAATGCACTTGCGCAACAAGCACCGCCGCCCGTGCAGGATGATCCGTCATTATTCGAATTACCACCGCTTATAATCGATGGTATACCAACTCCGGTCGAGAAGATGACACAGGCACAACTTAGAGCGTTCATCCCATTGATGTTAAAGTATTCTACAGGCAGAGGTAAACCTGGCTGGGGAAGAGATAGTACGCGACCTCCTTGGTGGCCCAAGGAATTACCTTGGGCTAATGTCCGAATGGATGCGCGAACGGAAGACGAAAAACAAAAAGTACGTAAATTCGATAAGAATATTTTTAATTTTTAATTTTTTCTTTATTGTATTATTCTGTTCCAATATATCTTTAAATAGTCGTACATTTGTTTTATTATTATTATTACAAATTTAAAAATTCATTATTTAAAAATATTAAAAATATAAAATACAGAGAGAAAAAAATTAAATTTTTGAAAAAATATATATGTATAATAAATAAATTATCTTTTACTGTTCTGTATATTTGATAAAAGATATAATGAATATAACATACTTGATCGAATAATCTATTCCAAGAATTTATTAATTAGATGTTAAACGTATGAATTGGGACAGTGCAATCCATTACAGATCTCCTGGACTCATGCGTTGCGGCAAATCGTAATAAATTGTTACAAATATCACGGCAGAGAAGATCTTCTACCGGCGTTTAGCGAAGATGACGAAAAATCTAATTTAATACAACAAGCGACGCCTCATTCCTCATCGCATCCATCATCGAGCCAGACACAAAATGGAGGAGGACAGTCGCAACAGCAACAGACGGTGGGAGTTGTTCGTCTCAACAGCGCAGATTCATCTAAGGGAAACTCTTCGCCAGCACAAATCATTGCCGCGTCTCCCACAGCTCTTGCCACTGCCACTCAGGTGGGAGTGGATGGAGTTTATGAAAAAAAAATAGAATTTTTTAAACATATCTAGGATGACATGAAACAATATGAATTTTAGATCCCTATTTACTAAACAATTTTTTTTATTTTGATAATTAGAAAAATATTAACAATTTTCTTTTCTTGTTTCAAATTCTCCAATATTCAGAAGCCTGATTTTCATTTATTTTTACAGTCCCCATCATATAGAAAAAAATCTAAAATTTTAATCTGAAATATTTTTTACAAAATCGTATTTCTACTGATGTGTTTGGTTTCCCTTATTTGAGTTAAATTTTTTTTTATTATTATATATATTAGATTTTAGAATTGAATATATATTAAAATATATGAAAATATATTAATTTGTATAATCTGTATTCAGTAATGGAACATTTATAAAAAAATCAAAGTCATTTACATTTAAAAATTAAAATTCTAGTTAGAGAACTCATAACAATGTTCCTCGATTTAGAGCTGCATTCAAGAGCATTATTTACTGTCATTTTTAAGCACAAAATAACATGCTATGTAGTTATACAACTATTTTATCAAGAATTTAAGATAATGTTTGAAAATTTGAAATTGAAAAATCATAATTATTTTTTTATGATTATCTTTTCTTTTGATATATTTTATTTTTTTTTTTATTGTTTTAGTTTTCCTAAGATTTTCATAAAATGACAGTCCATGGAATTTTGAGATGCAGCCATGATGTCACGTGTACATAATTTACTTATCTCTGACTTACAATTGTTTAACAGATGACAGCCCAATATCCAACAACTGTATTGCAGACAATAACCAATCCAGATGGAACAGTTTCTATCATACAGGTGGATCCTAGCACACCGATTATTACATTGCCGGATGGTACAACAGCTCAAGTTCAAGGAGTTGCTACTGTAAGTTTTCTTAAAAAATACAAAGATTTAAGATAAAATAAAAAATCTTTACAGATTTTTTTTTTTTTAAATTTTTTGAAAATGTAAACGTTTTTTATAAAATGGCACGTAATGAAATCGATGTAATATTTGATATAATACAATATTTATTTTACAATATACATACACATATAAAATATATATTAAATATACTGTGTAATCCAATTAAATCGATCCAATTAATGTACAATGACACATGAATTTGACCATTTATGCATACGCATACAAAAATAATACGTATAGAAATACTAAAGGTTAATACACATACATATGTAAAATCAATAAAAGATAGAAGTATATATATGAACAAAGTTATAAATATCATATAAAGATTAATGTTTATAAAAGAAATGTTACGTCTTTATACTTTTAAATCATTTTCAGTTTAAAGAAAGAATATATAATAATAAATAGAAATTAAATAGATATTAACAAAATATCAGATTATAATAATAATAAAAAAATCACCGAACCTATACTACAGATAATACTAGATGTGATAATAGTCTTAATATTTAAAAAAAAAATAGAAAAGGAAAATTGTTAAATTTATCCAATATGATATTGTATATAATACAAGTCATGTACAATAACATCATTTTTGATTGCATTCAGATCCATACGAGTCAAGGAGATGTTCAGGCACTAGCGGAAGTAGCCGGTAGCACAGAAGGTGCTAGTGTGGCCGTCGATTTGAACACTGTCACAGAAGCGACGTTAGGTCAAGATGGCCAGATCATCCTTACTGGAGAAGACGGACACGGTAAAACAGTTTTTTATAGGCTCTGCACTGTCGCCGGCCAGGAACTACTTGAACAGTGACTCGTTTTTTATTGGTCCCGGATCTTTTTTTGCATGCTGTCTGCTATGCTCCAATCAAGAATCATGTCTCTATGTGTTTATACTACTTTGTATTACGAAGTAGGATCTGGACTAGTTAATGTATTTGCCTCGTATTGTATATATAGAGATCTAGAGTAATTTTATATAAATGGAGCTATGCACAGCTTAATTTGAAACTTTGTTCTTTGAGAATCCATGGTGCGCTTACATGTAATGTATAACACGGAGAATCGTGTAAAAGTATTAATTGCAAATATTTGCACTTCGAAATGTGTATAAATTGTATAAAGTACATGTTTATACATGTTTATACATGTTCATACATTACTATTTGTTATTTTATTTTGATTTTGAAAAATTTTAAGTAAGATAACAGCATTTATTTATAATATAATATGCATGTAGATATTATTGTTCAGCGATTACATGGACGTGACACGTATTTGTGTACAAAGTACTATTATGTATTCTATTATTATAATATCTGTATGTAAGAATTATTGCAGTACTTCTAGAAACTTTTACAACAAACAAAAAATGTACGTACAAGTGACTGCAAAGGAAATATATTGCCATTGGATTCTTAAAATTTTTAACTCAACAATTGCTAAAACAATCCGCTATCGCAATTACGATGACGGAAGAAACTGTTGTAACGATTATATTTACTCTATTGAAGATTGGTTTACTGACTTTAATTAAACGAAGAGAAATAAACTTGCTGTACATAGAGTATTTTTTGTTGACGTACCATTATTTTTTATACATTATGTGTTAGCAGCCTGTGTTTAAGCTGCTTGAAATAAGTAACATATTAGTGCTAACATTTATTATATGTTTTTCGAAAGTGTCATGTGAATTGTGTGATCTGAAATTTTTATTTCTGCAAACGGCTTAAACACTCGCTATCCCTCATAAACGCCTTAATTTTCTTAGATAAATATCGATTTTACGTTAAGTTAAAGAGGCATACCAAAGAATTATTAGATCATAACAAGTATATCTGTTCTTTCTGAGCGCATCCTTTAACTAATTAAATGGTACTATTTTTGCGTCTTTAAATTGTTCAATATTTATACAATATGCGATTTTGTTTTTATCAGATTTCAACTGGCACACAGCGATCTCGCAGATCTCTGTTTCATTCCTTTTGTTTTCCTTATCCTTCAGAAACCAATATCCTCTATTTATCTTGCACTCTGTAACATGAGTAATTTTGTTTTGATATTTTTTTCATTTGTGAATAATTACAGTGATCTGACAGACCATGTCATGCCAGTTATGAAAAAATAAAAGACGCGTTAAATTAAGGATTAGTAATCCAATGGATGTTCTTTTGTATCGTAAACTAGTAGTTATTGATTGTTATGATAGAAATTTAAATAGAAATTAAAATTGTCGAATGAAGAATGCGTAGTGAGAACAACACCACTTTTTATCGTGCACAGACCGTATTGGTTCGGTTTTAGCGCTTTGCAAACAGCTTCTTGACGTTGTCGCATTGTGAGTATAATTTATCTGAGATATTTGTTTACCATTTTCTTTTATTATCTTCTAGTTTGCAATACAAACGCAATTGGCTCGTTATGAGTCGATCATGGAACGCTTATTATACGTTTGTTTCAGGATATCCTGTATCAGTCTCAGGAGTGATCACAGTGCCAGTGTCTGCCAGTATGTATCAAACTATGGTGGCCAATATACAGAGCGATGGTACGATGCAGGTGGTAACGCCGATGGTTCAAGTACCCAAAGTCGAATCAGGAAATGGAGATACTACCATCGAGGCTGTTACTATACAAGGTCATCCCATGACGATGATAAATGCCGCTGGAGAACATCAGGTTCTTCAAGTAATATCGTTAAAAGACGCCAACGTTCTGACAAAGACCATGCAGGCCGAGGTTAAGGACGAGGACAGTCAACAACAACAAACTGTGTCTAGCCCAGAATAAACGTTAAGTGTAATCTAGTTAATCTAAAAGAATCGCTCCGTACTATCTGTACATGCTATCAGTGTATCACGGTGATATACGGAAGGGATAAATGTATGAAAGAATTAGTAACGATTGGTGTTGTGTTTTCTTTTTCTCTTTGAGTCACTGTTCTGTGTAACGTATCTTACTGATTGCGTCATTGAACAGCGGTTGTATTTGAAAATAAGAATGAATGAGTGTGAAATTGATCGAATTAAGATTAGTCATATTTGTACTCAAGATACATCATAGACGCTTGAGAGTATTCACTTGCAATCCAATTTTTCGGATATAGTATTAATTTTCAAAGAGGTCTATTGTCGTACCAGGTGAATGCGTCTGTTTTCGAAGATAATTATCTATCGCACTGTTTACTGGAAAATCATAAATCACTGATACTTGTGTATTTTCCAGTACTGCGTGAGTTAAGCACATATTTTCTAGTCTTGTAGCCAGGTTGATACATGGGAATACACACCAAAGACTTATTCTTTTATTAATTTGTTAATATTTTCTACGGAAAATTTCTACGGAAACAATTTATATGAAAACGTTTATACTTAATTTAAATTAATCTATCATGAAGCTCGATTATTTCCACAGTAATAGTAGAAATAATTTATTCAGTTTTTGTTAACGGCACAGGATGATCTTTTTTTAAATTTAATGAAGGCACACAAATCTTCCCTACAGATCCTTAAAAGTAAAAACAAGAAAAATAATTTTTTTTTATATTCCTAATTGATCTTCTATAAAAAAAAATGTATTTTTTTGTATGGACAAAAACAAGGAGTAATTATTTAGTTATAAAAGATCTTAATGACCTTGATCTTGATATATGTTGTTAAGGTAATAAATAAATTTTAGTTCATTGTTCGTTAAAAAGTCGTTAACAAAAAAAGTTCATTAAAAAAAATATGGTTTTAACGCAAAAAATTTGTACACAGATTCCTAAAAAAAAAACCAAATATATCATCACACAAAGCAATTGACTGGATTAACTTTTACAGAGAGGTAATTCATATAATTTAATAACTTGATAAAACTACATAAATGGAGAATAATGTCAATTATTTGTAAAGCAGGAAATTTGTGTTTTTGAAGTAAAATATTTATATATTTGAAACAGAAAACTTGTATACTTATTTAAAAATTCTCTATTTTAATAAATATTTAATTACAAAATAATCTGGCTTCTCAACTCATGAATCAATAGTTAACAAACAAAATTAAATTGATGGAAAAGGAATTATTGTCGAAATCGATGAGGCAACAAAATCATACAAGAAAAATTATATAAGAAATTATATAAGAAAATATTTTGCGCTGTTAAAGCAGGGAATTTGTTTCATCAGAGCGCAATCGTGTGTAAAATCTAAAAGTTAGATTTTATTGATGAACTTTTTTTGTTAGTAACTTTTTTAAGAACAACGAGCAACGGCTAAAATTTGTCCATTTGTCACTCGGAGCCATACATATGTCAAGGTCAAAGTTATTGGAGGGTCCTCTATATTAAATAATTAATAAACAAGGCTCATACATAGAGTCAAATAAATTGCATGGTCAAATATTTGAGCTCGAAGTTCAGTCTGATCGAATCGTAAAAAAATTATCAAGATGACTTTCTTATCACTATGTAACAGTATATATAATACCGACATGGACGTTTCTCATGAGCGTTTCTTGACCACTTGGAATTTCTTCTAAATAGTCAAGATATGCCAAAAACAGGCTATTATATATATAATACAAAAAGGATCGCGATAGTAGAAATAATGAAAAAAAAAGAGTTAAGCATTTCTGACGGGTACAAATAGAAAGTAAGATGTATGTTTTTTCATAACTAAGAAAGCATAATAATATACAGACAGTTTGCAGTTTTAATACGCACCAACGAAAGGCGTGTGTCCATAATCATATTTTATGAGAATTATATTGCACTATATATTTGCTTCGATTAGCATAATCAATAACAAGCCGTTATTTGATTTTCATCAACGAGGAAAAAATCTGATTATATTTGTATAAAAGATTACTTTTATGTGTCTTGATTTCGAAAAATATAGAATTACAATGTATGTAAATTGATTTTCGAAAGAGGAGGATATGCGATTGTAAAAACCAGGATTCACAACACACATATACACATATATACTGTCCTTCATTCCACTTGAAGGTAATCAAAAATAATCGATTCTATTTTACACTAAATAGTTGAACTGTGTCGTGGTATTTAAAATCATCGCTCCCATTTTTATATAATATATTTAAAGTGACGAAAAGTGTATTTTTTGCGTGCAATCTTGTTTCAATGTTGCGGTGACAAATTGTAGGATTATCTTTCGGATTATCGGAAATGACTACTTTTTTAACTGTACACTTCTATTCTCTTATCTTTTTTTTGTATAATCTACATTACATATTATATTACATATCTACGTTACATGTAGAATGATTAAAATAATGATATCATTCAGTTGCAGTTATTCAATTGTAAATTGGATAATGCATAGCATGTTATACGTATTGCAAAGCAATACTTGATTCCAAAGATCGTAATATTGAAACAACAAATTGCCCTTGAAATCATGTGTAATAATATTAAAGAGATTTTTATAACATTATAGGGAAAAGTAGTTGAAAATAGTAGTAAATACTATTAAAAGCGTATCATAATGACTAGATAATAATTGTTGCGTTTTTTTTTAAATATTCAGGGCAAAACTGCATTAATGATGTAATATATCAGTACTCATATGTAAGATAAACATATTATATTTTCCCTCCGTTGTTTGTAACAAAGCACATACCAAGCATAAATTAAGTTGAATGTCATTTGAAAAGCAAGAAAAAAATATGTATTACGACTTTAGATAATTATAGACATATGTGTATATGACTGCTGATGTATATCTCCCAATCTCTCCATCATATAATGTGTAAATAAGTTGTCACGTGTAGTTTTTGCCTCCATACGTCTATTGCAATTATGCGAAATTAAAAGTAATTAATACAATTGTGCTATATATTATTACCATATATATTTCAATTGTTCATATTATGGGCATGAAACACAAAGAAAAAAAAAGATTAAGATTCGACAGTCTTTATATATCTTTAAAATTAAATCTCAAAATTTTGGCATACCTTATATATAATATTAAGTTTTGATTTTTTATTAACAGACATTAATTACAATTGTGGTTATTTATTCAACAATGCTACTGGGAATGCATACATGTCTAATTCAATTTAACTAACAAATTATTCTCAATGTTTGCATCTGAGGGAGCAGTTACGAATATATAAATACTAGGACTTATACAGTATATTTTTAGTCCATTACATTTCATGTATTTCTGGATAGGCTAATTCTGGCTTATCATATCCTAATTCTTCGGGCGTACTGATACCTAGATCGTCCAAGATGGGTCTGATTTCTTGAAGAATGTAAGGATAGATTTGAGCAGCATATGGGCCACCTTTATCTCTTATACACTCTATGAACCTTACGGCGAGAGCAAAATCATTTAACCTTCGGCAAGCTTTCAATGCTGCGCATATGATCTTTGGTTCTGGCACAAGATCCATACCTAAACAAAATAAAATGAATTTGTTATTTTACAATTGATACATGGATGTGCATTTATAAGTCAATATAAAATAAAGATAGTCTTTGCAATTACCTGATTAAAAAAATACTTGCATGATAAAAATAAATAACTTCTTTCTGTTTTATAATAAAATATCATCAATGTCCGATTTTTCAAATGTAAATTTAAATGATAATTCAAGAAAAATCTATTTTCTTTTTGAATTAATGATTAAAAATAAAACATTCATAGCAATATGAATCTCGGAAAGACAAATACATAGATGGAAAAGTTGTTCCTTAAGTATAACTTCCAAAGAAATTTTAATAGAAGTTTAAAGGACTTAAACATAAGCAATAATCAATGACATTAGACTGATATATAAATGATACATACAATAAGTAGGACAATACCTTATTTGATCTGGAGTTAGATCTTAATACTTAATATTTCAGCATGAAATTATACACATATTCAATTCTGTATATAAATTTATTAAATACTAAAATATTATTAAGTATTAAGATCTAGCTCAGACCAAATAAGGTATCTTCCTACTTACTTTTTAATACAAGTTTTATAATAGAAGTTTTTAATAAGACTTTAATAGAAGTTGTGACTAAAGAGATATTCGATGGTATGTACCAGAACATTGTTTAGGCAAACACAATACAAAATAAAATGCAATCTGAAAAAAACAGTCGCGTTTTACTTCACTACTTCTCATGTCTACGACAGATAGATAAAAATTGCAATAAGAGAATCATCATCAGTATGAGGTGTCATGTTTCAATAGTCTAAGATTTAGATCATTTGTCAACAGAGGCAATTAACGCGAGCTTACCAGCCAGATCGTTCATGGCTTTTCGGATCTCCCAGTGATCGATATCATTGCGGTTGAAAAAATTCACATATCGTTGATCGAATTCGTCGTCGGTCTCATTATGAGTAGCTCTGATGCATTGCGTGCCGACGATGGAGATCTGCGGCATAATCGCAGTGCGCGCTGCTGAAGCCACGCGTGTCGCTACGACGCGCAACATTTCTTCTCGCTGAAAATCTCGCACGAAAAACGCTTATATGAGCAGACTGATTATCTGTCTGTTGCGTAAATCGGGCCACGACGGAAGTCGATCGTCCAAATTAGTCGAATTGCTTGCAGTTTGCGGCAAGTTTCACTAGATGACGTGATCTGCCGCTTCCGATTACGAGTGATAACGGCGCGTATTTTAAGATTTGGATTAATCAGATAACTATAATTTTAATCTTTTAATTAATTATTATTTTAATTAATTTTGTTTCAATTGATCGAATTCTACTCTGTAATTTGCAGTTTTCAACTTTCAATCTCAGGTCTGTTTTTTTTATTCCTATACACAGAACGCGGTAAAGCTTGCCGCGCGGCGGAAGTTATCGCACTAACCAATAATTCTATTGCCCGTATTCATAGTCAGGCTCTATGAATTATTTTATTGGCTGCATCTAAAGATAAATTTAAGAAGTCTTAAGTACAAGATCTGACTATGATTACGGGTATGTGTTTTTAAGTCGGCCTCACCATGCAAACTTTTAGAAATGATGTATTACTTCCGCCGCGCGTCAAAAGTTGGATTGAGTTCAACTTTTATTGCGCGGTGGAAATTATGTAACTATAATATTATTTCCGAGCAAGCAAGACGTTGATTGGCGCTATCACGCCAATTTCTGTCGTGCGGCAAATATTGCCGCGTTTTGTGTGCAGAATTAGGTTGAAATTCTTATTCTCAGTTTTCTGTTCCTTGTTCCTTTTATTATGCGGAGCACCTCACGGTGTCACCACATGCGGAACACATGAAGAAAATAAACCAATCAGAATCCTTTATTTTACGAAAAGAAAAGAAATAAAGGACTCTGTTCATTTTTTTATGCCTCATGTTTTATGCGTTACACAAGAGTGTGCTTCCTGCTT
>Ga0157363_1001705_pt1 | contig 18673 bp, 13 predicted proteins | sample AttsexASBM1_FD_111477 | JGI IMG/M metagenome (GOLD analysis project Ga0157363, IMG submission 111477) | Fungus gardens microbial communities from leaf cutter ant in Ribeirão Preto, State of São Paulo, Brazil - Atta sexdens ASBM1 | ecosystem: Host-associated > Fungi > Mycelium > Unclassified ... | reverse complement strand
TCCGATGGGGGAAATGAAATCGACAGGGCGTCCACCTATCGGTCCGATGCCACGTACACAATCCAGCGCTTGCATGTAGCATCCTCAACACATGTCGGCGGATTGCTTTGTCCACGTGCATTACGATACACCAGAGCGAACGCCCCCGCTGAGCACACACATTTACGCGTTCTCTCTTTCTCTCTCTCTCTCTCTCTCTCTCTCTCTCTCTCGCTCTTGCTCTCTTTCTCTCTCGCGGGCGTTCCAGCCGATCCATGCGCTGGTGTGTTGACGGCGCGTGTGTACCCCGACATAACTAAACAAGCAACAAGTGACCTTAAAATCTACGAATAAAAATACCGGCCACACTGATCGGATATCGTGCGCAGCTGCAACAGAGGCGCGAAGGGGTGAAACTGGGTGAGGGGTGCGCATCGCCGTGCCAAGGAAGCTCGAGTAATTGCATACATCTAGAATGCAAACATTACATTGAGAAAAATAAAAAAAGGAGAGAAAGAAAGAGAGAGAGAGAGAGAGAGAGAGAGAGAGAGAGAGAGAAAGTAGCGGAAAGATGCGTCGTGGAGAAATGTATCGTGAATTAAAAGTGAACGCGGCTGTTATGATTGTAACCGGTCCATTCTCTACTTATTCTCTTCTTTTGTCAAATATAGACGCGATTATTACAGCAGGTTAACGAGCAAGCGCTGCCCAGCTCGATTTCCTCGTTAATACACGCTAAATACTGAATGCGGAAAAGCCTGTTAATGCATTCCGATTTTTCCGTAGAGATTCGTTGTTTTAATTGATGCGTAAAGCGCATTGGGATGCAACAAATAATTTCACGGCATTAGAGGAAGTATTATTGTAGGATTGACGGAATAAGACGATAAAGAACTATTCATCGATTCGAAATTGAATTAAAAAATTTATCGCAATCATATTTCTCGTATATTTTTAGCAATCACTAAAGTAGTACAATTTTAACAAAATTGGCTTATGAAAATATCTCTAATAAAAAAAAAGATTTTACTTCGTATTATGTACTAATAATCATTCTCATATTAGATTTGAATAATTGCTCTTAGTTCATAATTTCACTCAGACTAAAGACACGTAAGATATAATTGCTATGATATCACTTTTCCGCGCTCGCTGCTGCAATTATTAACGTTGCGCTGAGAAAAAAAGTAGACGTGGTCTTCGTAAAGAGGGCGAGTTTCTTCTCGCAGCACTAGCATAGTAAGAAGCAACAAGTGACCTTAAAAACTGCGGAGATAAAAATACTGGCGGTTGATCGAGAGTTTTGTACGCCGCCGCTGAGCCAGCGGTAGATTGGGGTATGATTGGGTAAGTGGGCTTTTCGGGGTTGGAGTTAAACGGGACGGAGGAGGGAGTGTGTAAAAAGTGGTATAACACTGAGACGCAGGTCTGAATCGAGCACACTGTTTCGTAGTTTAGCCCGTTTATTCGCATATAGTCATATCGTGCTATCGATGAAAATACCTCTCTGTTACTGGAAAATCGCTTTTAGTATGTTGAACCTTTGAGGAAAATATGTCGTTTGTAGTCAATAATTTTAGCTTAAACGATTGTAGTTCCAGCTATGCAGTAAACAAAAAAAATAAAATTAAATATTGTCAGAAAACCGTCATGTTCTCTCGCGTTTTCATGAGCGTTTCATTTTTGATGTTAATTTTGATATTTGATATGCATCGTAACATACAAGGAAATACAAGAAAAAGTTTTTGATTTTTAATTAAAGATATTATTCCAAACTTTTCATTATTTACGTATGACGAATAATTATACTCGATGGATGATCATACTTTAACATGATATAAAATAGCTGATTATTTAAATATTTCAATTATCATAATGATTAACTTTCATCTACAAGTCAAAAAATATTGTATGAAAATTATACAAAATTTTTCAAAAAGTAATCAATTCCAATTACATCGAGCTGGCATAGCAAATATGAAAGGCTTAGAGCGCAATGTGCGATCATTAGAGCAAAGGTGATAGATTCCAACCCCTTTTCTCGTTAGTTCCGCCGGCGACCGCCTAAGCAGGAGCTCGCCACTGTCCAGCAACCCTTTCACTACCACGCGCTGTTCTCAACCCCTTAGTACGCACGTACAGGCGTCTACAGATTCGCGGCGATTTTTCTTCGGCGTACTACTACAACCTCGCCGCCGGCGCTTCTCACCACCACAGACACGGACGCTCCATACGCGCGCAATACAGAGACGGCGAGATTGCGCGTGTCCTCGTTTCGCGTATCGAAAGGGTACCGGAGCCTCTCTTTTGCCGGCGATCGCGCATGACCGAGCACGCTCGCTGTCTCACTCGCACCTCTTCCATCCTGACCGACTAAATTATAGGTCCGCTCGCCTTGTTTATTCACGCTTAATTACACGAGAGCCTCGCGATGCTCCGTAACGTACGCGTTGCAGTTGAGAGAAAAGAAAAAAAAGAATCTTGATCGATGTAACATCGAGCGTTCCTTGAGCGATCCGATATGATAAGATACTATATATGATCCTCTTTCGAAAAGAAGATACTCGATCCTCGAGTTCGATCTTTTGTACTGAGGGACAAGAGCGCGAAAGCTTTAAGGAATTTTCTTTCTCCAAATTTTGAGTCTCTAATTATTATACAAAACCTTCGGGTCGAAGGTGAGTGTTCGAGATATCTCACCGATACGTAAGTATACGTACGAGTATACCAAACGCACACCATTGCCTCGGAAATACCGATGTTACACCTCGTGGTATCCGCATGGCTCACACGTATGCAGCGAGTCCCGTCAGTGTGATAAAACGCGGTCGCTCTCTCGCACCTGTTCTCGCCGCGTTTGTCTCTCTTCCTTCGTGTATACCTTCGTAGGGTCGGTGGTCAGCTTGGCAGCGGGAGGCATTCTCTTTCTCCCTTTCTCTTTCGCGCTCCCTCCGTCGTCTCCGCCGTTTCCGTCTGCGTTGCGCTACCCCACCGACGCGGCAGAGCTTTCCTCTCTTCTCCGCAGCCTCCGCAAGCTCCGTCTTCCTCCTACGATCGCTGTCCGGCGCGTCTCGAACGAGTTCGGTGGCGCTCGTATCGTTTCGTCAGTATATCCTTGTTGCGCTCGAGCCTTCGGGAAAAGAGAAACAACGCGTCCCGTCTCGCTCTTTCATACGCGACTCGCCCCTGCCAACCCCTGCCCACCACCCAGTACGTCTACCAACGGCGATTCCGTCGTGAGTTTACATGATCGGGATCTTCCTCGTCGCACCGCCGATTCTCCCGTTGCTATCGTCCTCCTCGAGACTCGTTCAGGAGCGCTGATGAGGCTATCGTCACCCGGGGTAAGACCGGATATCTTTGGATATCTTTCCGATTGAAAATCGAATAACGTCATTCGAATAACGTAGCATTCCAATCTTAAGATTTATATTCAAACGTATTCATCGTATTAGACAACGCGATTATATTCAACATCGTACGCTACGTAGTATTGTTTGAAGTAGATCTCGAATGAATTTCGTTATATATCGAACGCCACGTCACATATCGAACATCTCGATCTTGTTTTCGATTTTACCGCTCCGGCGCGAATGTTGAAGTGAATCGTAGACGAACGTTAACGAAACCTGGACTCTCGCGCGAAAAAAAAAACGCGCGATCGCGTAGACCTTAAATAAGTTACGGGCGAGCAGTACGGCATAGCGTTAATCGACGTAAACGGCGTCTCGCATAAATCTTCAATTTTACCGCTCCGGGCGGTCGGGTTCCCACGTAGAGCCAGCGCCAAGGGGCGGTCCTGCTCCCGCGGCACTTTTCTCTGTCCCTCTGCCCGGCTCGGCTCGGCGCGGCGCGGAGCGGCGCGCGAGCCGTATCTCGCACACCAGCAGCAATCCCCGCGTCAACCCTTCGCCGGCAACGGCAACCCTCCGCGCGCCCGTCCGTCCGTCCGTCGGTCCGTCCATCCGTCGGTCCGTCCACCCGTTCGCTCGCTTCGCCGGTCCTTCTCTTCGGCCGGCGCGGATCTTCTTTCTCTCGTTCGTTTCCCACCGCCTGCCGCCAATCTCACGCCGACGATGCGCCATCCTCGTTCCTCGTACTGCCCGCCTAGGAGAAGCAACGACGGAAGTTGCGAGAGCGCGCGGTAGAGGCGCCACCGTACGGGGCAAAGTGGCCAAGAGGGGCCACCGGCTTGCTCCGCCGCTGGCCGGCGCGCGTAGTTCTCTCCCTTCGGCTTACAGCATCCGCCGGAGCTTCTCCTCTCTCCGCCTACGCGGTGCGAGTGTGCCGTGTGCGCCAGTGCGCCCGCAAGCCCGAAAGTTCGCGCTCCGCCACGCAGCCCAAGCTCTCTCTACCCGCGCGCTGATCGGCCACGTTCGTTAGGCCGGGAGCCCCTACGTAAAAAGAGGCACCGGGGCCGCGCGCGCGAGCCGAGGAAAAGGACGAGAAAAGAAACGATTTGTTTAACATATATATTTAGAAATAAAAAACGAAAAGTTCGGTTCTCACTTTTTTTCTTCTTAAGTAAAAAACGGAAAGTTTCGCGACGAAGTAAAAGAAAGGGAAGCAAAGGTGCCGAGGAAAGGACTTGTTAACGACGCGGCTCGACTTAGTAGATACTGTGATGTTAAAAGCTCGCCCAAGAGCTTGCAGTGAGAGAGGATCGAAGAAGATCGTCAACCTGCCGGCTTCGAGTGTGCCGATGTTGTGAACATCTTCTTACCCGTCCTCGTCCTCCGAACTTGTCTCCATGGGATCGGCGCGACAAACAGGTAAGTGCCGACAATCAGCGAGCGAAGGGAGACGTCATTGCCCTTCCTCGTTCATTTTTGTAGTTCCGCTCATCGTTTCGAGTTTCACGCAACAACCCTCTTCTCTTGAATCGCACGCGGAGCGATCATGTGATTCTTCGGGCTGTTAATCATTTCAATCTTGACTCTCGATCGCGTGAATTATTTTCATGAAAATTAAAATGTCAAAATTTTAGCGCGAATCAAAAAGAAATGAAGATTATTGAAATTCTTGTCGCGACAAACGGATTATTCTTTTATCTTATGATTTTCTTTTATTTTATGATTCAAATCATGATTTTCTCTTTTATTGTATGCCTTATCTTAACATAAGACGTGATATAAGAGACATAAGTATAACAAAAGGAAAGACATAAGATTCCCGCGAAAAGTGGAGATAAATAGAGACGCGCGTTGACTTTTTTCGCGCCTCGGCAAAACGAAAACAAACGGAATGTTCTGTGTTCTAAAGTGGAGCATACGAACGCGGTTTTATACACAATTAAGTAACCCTTGTGACAGCACTTAACTTTCTTTCAGTAGAGGGATACGTTGCTCGAGAAACGGTGCGTCTTCTGTTCGCGCTAGTGAAACACTCGCTTATTTTCCTCACGATGTCTGACTACGCGGGCCGTTTCCCCTTAAGCTAGCTATACTTCGCGCGAAGGAGGTATTTCTGATCGTGTGGTGATGTTGACGGTGACGGGTGTGATGTGCTGGTGCTAAATGTGCTCGCGTTAAGAAACGACTGTAAAAGAAATTCATAAAAAAAAATGGCAGCGACGAAACAATCATCGAGTGACAAGAGATCCGTGTCTTTTTGATCGTGGTGCTCCTGATGACTAATGAAATAAAAACGATGTGTGATTGATAAGTAAAAAACCATGCAATGTAATCGCGCTAATAATAAATAATTGAATAGCTTTTTATGCATTAAGATATTTAGGTATCAAATATCTCAATAATTTAATCGCATTCGAGATGTTAAAAATCACTATTAAAATTTGCGCTATTCTGTGACATCACTTTGTGCGATGTTCCGTCGACAATTGAAAAAAGAATATAAGTGTAAAAATGTGTTTTATTATTATAAAATAACGTATTTTCTTTAAATTATAATACTTAAATTAGAATAAGTATAACAAATCCGATATAACGTCTAAATAATTCGGCTGTAGAGAAAGGTGTGTCACAATTACGTGACAAACTTAAATTTTTATGTAAAAATCATATTGATTGAAATATTGAGTATAAGTTTCAATAAGTAAATAAGAAATTCAGTCAATTATAGGGAATAAAGTAATAAATGCGTAATAATAGATATATATTTGAGAAAAAAAACTATTTTTAAACAAGCTGCGTGTGATAAATATAATCGATTGAATTCTAAAATACTAATAGAATTGCAACGTGACGCAAAAGCATTGACGAATAAAAGAGAATTTGAAACGCGTGATAATTCGACAAAACTTATCGGAAACATCTTCGTGACAGTAGGTATGGCCGGCTCCTGTCAGCCAGAAAAGCGGAGATGTCAAACATTGTTCCGACGGCAGCCGTTTAACCCGCGACAGGTCGGGACAGACGCAACGCAGATTCGTTTTTAAATCAATAACATAAACCTCACCGAAGCTATTCTCAAACGCGACATAAGTTGAAATGTATAAATAACCAATCATTTAGAGGATATCAATTCGCCGTAATAAATAATGCCTCGAAAGTCACGCTAAATCCAATTAACGCTTCGAAAGCATCGTTTTTCATTATATTAAGTATTTTTATAACTATTCAAGAATATCGTGTTAATTTTTGCATATAATTGTGAATTACATTTCTTGATTTTATAGTAAAAAGATAATCAATGAAGTAAAACTTAGGAAAAATGAGAGAAGAATTCAGTGCTGTAATTAAATATTTCATTACTCCCTGTTTTTTGCTGATTAGCGTAAAACAGAGATTTGCACGCGAACACTGTATTTCAGATAGCCAAAAGAGAGTTTTAGGAATTCTATTTTTATCGTACACTTAAGATTAATGAAGGCGATGACGTATCCATGGAACACTGTTGAGATATTATTCGGGCAGTCGTTCGTATTGAATTAAGATCACGACAAGGAGTAACCAAGTCCAACGGAAAATCCAGTAGAACCAGTTTTGTTGGTTCAGGTACACGTTTGAAAAAAAAAAGTCCGGTTTTGGAGCGAAAGGGTTTCAGTAAAGCGCGCGGCGGAACTGTTTTGCTGTCGGAATGCCGCGTGCAGTTAGCGGTTCGATCGATGGTCGCGTATAAACAGCTAATAATCAAACGAATCGTGTCATAAACAATCCCCACGGTAGGGGCGGTAGGGTGGTGGTAAAAGTATAAATGAGTGTCGATCGGTAGTGGGGTATACAGCCAGGGGTGGGGGTGGCGGCTTCGAAAAGCGCAGAAAAGCTTGACCCGCATAAAAATTTGTTTCGATACATCCGCGGATCCATGGCTCTCTCTCTCTCTCCCCTCCTCTCTCTCTCTCTCTTTTCTTCTTTAAGACCGGAAATTAGTAATAAGAGAAGCCTATTATAGTTTCTAGAATACCAGCCTGTTATGATATTCGGAATCTGCACATCTATTAATTCGGAACATTTAATTATTACGGATTTTGAAACTCGAGTATCATCTGTTTTCGAAAGATTCTTTGAATTTTGATTCCTTTTAACTATAATTAAGCGCATTATCTAGAAGCTACAGCAACTTTGTCAAATTAAAATTGATATTAATTTTTTCAAACTTCGGATAAATATAAACAATTATACTATCATTCTCTCAGACATCTAAATTGATACATAATGAGAGAAATGTATATATTACCATTCATTTTCTTGATATATGACTAAAAACTTTCTTATTTTTTCATGAATAGTATTGTTCTGATAATCATGTGATTATCCTATGGCCTGTTTTCTGTTCTTGTATCAGACTGCACTAGAACTCTCTTTCTTGCTTTCGAATATCATATATTTCTCACATTACAAGTATCATACATTTCTCTTTAAGTTTCAAAAATGTACACTAGTTTAGCCACAGAAAACAAACATCTAATCAAATTTTGATTAGAAATAATAATTGTGTTGTCCAAACTAAAATTTGGTTATTCTAACTAAATTTTCGTTCGTAGAATAACACAACTTTTTAAATGAAAAAATAAGAAAGTTTTTGTTAATCATATATATCAGCAAAATGAATTATACGTACTAAACATTCCTCTTAGTGCAATCTCGTAGTCAAAGAGCTAAGCGTGAAAGAACTTTCGTGGTAGCACCATTGTAAATCGAAGCTTATTTTTATATATATTTAAATATGTATTATAAAAATCGCAGCGTAAGTCGAATGTATAAAGGGAAGCGTAAATGAAGCTTCTAATTCTTCTAGAGGTGAAATAATAAAATGTAAAAGAGACATTTATGCTTCTTTCATGTTTCTTTATTTTAATTTTTGCTTCTTAAAAATTTCATTTACACTTCTGTCATTTTCTTCTTATATTCCATTTACTTTTCGATTTTTATTTTTGCAGGATGAACTATATAATCTTCAATTTTTAGACAAAATATTTGTGATTATTTATGATGATGCTCCAAAAAGAAATTATTTATTATTAAATATTCAGTCAATTCGGTTATGATGTCTAACATCTTTGTGCGAATTTCTTATTAATTTTATTAAACATTGTTTTTTTTATCTTGGTTATTTCTCAATATAATTTCAAATTATATAATATAATTATATAATTCAATTGTTTTGCGATATTTTATAAGCACCATCTTTTTCTAAATAAATTGCCGTTTGTTCAAAATTATTGTTTTATGTTGCATAAAATTTATAAAGCCTTTTGCCTTATTGAAATTTTCTTATTAATAGAAATGCAAAAATGAAAAAGTTTTTCTCTCTCTTAGATATGTATTAATACTGATATTGAAGATTATAATTTCATATATTTTTAATCTGTAAATTATAAAAATTTTTAAAAAATTTTATTATTATTCACATTTAAAAAAATTATATTTATATAATTATGTATTATAATTATATTTGATTGATTATATTTATATAATTATAATGAAAATCTGAGCAAAGACGAGCTCATCTTTGGTCTGTTTTTCATTATATTTTGTATTGTATTTCAATAACGAGCAGGTTATTATTGTTTATCTTTAAATTTATTTACATTTGTTGATAACTAAAAGAATAATATAGTATTTTCTGCGGAATCTTGTTCATAATGCAATACAGTGTGACCCGCTTTGAAAATCTACAAGCGATTTTACCAATATATTATTTATAGGAAATATTTTCCATCTTCATATTTTATAAACTTCATATGTTTGCGGATTTCATATTAAGCTTATGAAGAAAGATTCATAAAAAAATATCACAATTAGATTCTTTTTCGAAGGATACAATTTTGCAAGATGAAATAAAATTACAGAGATAAATTGTCCATAAATTAATACTAGATTGTATTTCACGTTTTTTATATTATTTTAATGCCTCTTGTCGTTGTATCAGTATAATTTTCACATAGCGTTGCAATATCTGTCATCGATGTCTTTCATAGAATTCTCCGTATCTTCGTCTTAATCAACATACATATCATTGCGTGTTTAATTTTTCTCTGTCTACTCACATAAACTTTAAAGCAGTTTACCCATATCTTTTCGAAACGGAATTGTTTCAATAAGTCCTTGACAGGTATGACATTAATCTTTCACGAAAATATAGAAAATATAAAAATTTTAACAAGAAGTCGAAAATACACATGTATCGCGCCTGTCCTGGGAAGATATAACCTTTATTCTTGTCTCACACTAACTCATCACTGTCACCATCATATCCTAAATGAGAATTCTATCCGTCGACAGAAAATATCAGAGTATCGATGACAGTAATGCAGGGGATTGTGAAGCTTATCCCGGAAAGAAACGCGGCGAAAGTGATCTTGTCGGTGCGTCACATCGGCGCGTGACCAGGACAGGACGTATAGTCGTCGAAGATCGATGCGCCTGAAAACGTTCAAAAAATGAAACAATATACACGACCACCTTTCCCCCTCCGTCCTGTAAAAAACCACGAGGTCGGTCCTGTTGTTGTCTCTCGCAGTGGGAACGTCAGGGGTGGGGAATATGTGTACTCCGAGGGTGAACGGTATGATAACGTCGAACGGTCGACACGCGATGTATCGGTCGGCGAAGAGAGGAAAAAAATGGGAGGGAGGAGGGGGGGGTTGTGAAGGTTGCCCCCGAAAGAATCGAAAGTTTTGTCGAGTCGTAGAGATCCGTGGAGCAGTGTGCGGCGAGGAGGATGAGGTGGATGGAGGAAAAGGGTTGGGGTGACTCGAGGCTGGTTGCTTGTAAGAGTCCGGTAGCGGCACAGAGTAGGGAGATACATCGGCGGATCAGGGATAGGATGACGCGGAGAGGGGAGATGGGAAGAAGGCGCGTGTAGAGGGGATGTGAGTCGAGGGTGAGTGGGTTAACTACAAAACCCGATCGTCCGTGTTTTTATCTTAAGACGACTCTCCTCCGTAGAAGCCGTAGGAAACGAGAAGAAGGGGGTTTCTCTTCTCTGGAAGGGATTCCTCGCCGTCAGGTCCGCGTTGGAGGGGTAGATACGGCGGCGGCAGCGGTGGCGGCGGCGGCGTCGGCGGCGTCGGCGTCGGTAACGTGCGTCGCGAGGGGGTGTAGGAGGGGGTGGTAGTGGTGGCAGGACCGGGATCGACTGGGGGGTGGGTGGGGGTGGTGGTCTCGCTCCTACGAAAGAGTCGGTGGGGATAAGACTACCCTCGGAGGCAGGAGTGCGTTTGCGCCGCCGCCGTGGAGGTGGCATCGGGTGCTAAGGGTTGCTTATTCGCCCTGGTCCCTGGCGGGGGAGGGTGGTCTCTCTCTCGTCGACGCTCACGACGGGGGTGGGGAACCCCTCGTCCCCGACTGCAGGGTTAGGGTGGTCTTTAGGTCTGTCAGTAGCAAAGCGGCGGCCTCATCATACGGAGCTGCCGGGGCTGACCAGCGAGGCCGAAATCACTTAAGACGCGTACACCTTGTAATATACCCACCGGTACAGACGCGCGCGCGCGCACCGCTAGTCCACCTACACATACACACATATACACGTACACGACACGTACACGTACACCGCATACACCAACCAACACGTATACACGCAACACTCACATGAGACGCTCACTACTTGCGCGCGCGCACACGTAACACACGCGCAACACACACGACCGGGGGAAACGACGACGGCTCGCCTACACCGCACGGAACCACGATTCTACGTACATACGGAGACGTTCGGCTTACATGCACGTGCGTACACGTCCGAGGTACGCGCACACCCGCTCGCGGATATATACCTATGCCCTAAGGACACGAAGGACCAAACGTCGTGCAGCTACGGGTCCGCGAACGTGGTACACAAGACTGTGGTGAACAGAAAGATCGCGCAGAATCTCGAGTCGTTTGACGACTGCTAGCGATCAACGGACGGACAGTGATCATTGGTGGTGTTCGATCGTGGATAAAAATCATCGCAACGTGACTTGCAATGATGACGAGGAAACTTTCGCGGAAGACAATGTGATACCGCATGTTACTCTTCGTATCTACCTCGCGATTTCGCAAAATGATCGGCCGACCGAGTGATCTGTAGGTGGACTACAGTGGTGGCGATCGGTTACAGTGGTCCGGGCATTGTTCCAGCGGTACTTCGTCGATCTTTTGGATGAACATTTGTGTCCGCGTACCACGAATCTGCGTTTCTTTCTACCAATCTGTGATTATCGCTGCTCCTACGGCGCGCCGTTCGTGACTCAGTGTGACACGTGTGTTTATCTCGGGGATAATGTGGTCGCATCGTAGATAAGGTAAAGTTACGTGTCCGGTGTATATCTTATAGTGTTTGAAGTGTTTCGGTGCTGTTTCATAGATGCGCAGCAATAAAATGATCGAGCTAGTCGCCGAATCGTTCTTATTGCTTGTGTAACATACTTTGGATATTTCAGAGGCATATCGTTGCATATTATTACACTTGGCTATATCGAATGCGATGATAAATGTTACGAGTTTTAACAAACAAAAGGAGTTGAAGAAAGGGAGAGAGAATCAACGAGAAGAAATAAGAAAAATGATAGAAAGGACAAAAAAAAAACGAATTGTCGGATAGAATTTCTTTCGGGTGTTCCAGTGTTTCTTCTCCCTCGCCCGAGTTCGGAAGAGGGTCGTCGGACGTTGCGTGCTTTCGTAGCGATTGTGGGGTGTAACGCATTCGTAAATGCATTCCCATTATACGGAAGCATACTTCGTGCCACCCTGATTTAGTTTCGAGTCGCGGCCGTCCATGATTAATGATGGACGTGGCTTTAAATTAGGACGACAACGTGCTATTAAATTAGCGGATAATTTGATACAGAATATAATACGTGGTATCGATATCGCCAAGTGTCGGGATAGAATTTGATTCGGTCGAATGGCGAGATTATCGATGGGCGCAGAATGAAAATCATATTTTCGAAGCCCATCAACCTAATTTTAATACGCTATTCTTTACGAGGTGTATAAAATGATCGTATAACACAGGTGTGCTAGGCATGCTGATTTTCGAAGCGAGTAAACGCGCCGGTGGTGTTTAAAAAACCTAGCCCTCTGGTGGGGTGACCCAGCTCGCTGAAAAGAGCCGCGATTCGTATTATCCGGTAGTGTTTAATTGAGATTTAATTGACCCCTCCATTATTCATCGCGATTGTCAATGCGCGGTTTATGCGGTGTGTACTACCAGTGTTTCGCTTTCGTTCGCTCATATCATTGTTACGAAATACAATTTATGCTTTTTGCTTTTGGTTGCATTTTATTTATTTCTGTTTTCCCCACGTGTACATGCATTATCCTATATCTCGCCTAATCGACGCTGCAAACTGTTGTCGCAATGTAACTACTTGTACGATTGTACGCAAATTTACAAGGCTTCGACAGCTTGCGCGATCCTGTATATATCCCGTATCCTTGCTAATTTATATTTTATTTTATACAGTTTACGTCGTAAGGCGCATGTAAGGGACAACGATTCTGAGGACCAAATCTCGATAGCGTAAGAAACTTCGTAATATACTCATATTTGCGTTGGAAATTGTGCGTCATCACCGTCACATCAACACGACGCCCATACGAGCCTTTCGTAATCGCATAATTTTATCGCACATCACCTCCGTCGGGAGTCCGCGGTTTCGTCATCGTTTATATCCACATCTATTTTCTCTCGCGAAGACCATTCCGCCGATAATGCATCGGCTTTACTATTCGATTAATAGGATCGGTATTTTCCGACTTTTATTTTGGGCAATCTTAAACCGTTGGCTCAATGTGCTCCATTTGAATATGAATTTTTCAAAAAATCAATTTAAGGTTCGTGAACTTCGGGATTTTCGTGATGCAAAATGCGATGCTGGCCAAGATGTAAAACTAATAAAGAATATCGCTCGTGGACTACTGAAAGATTACCGATGTTTCAACTGGTCTTCATATTTGTGGATTTTCGAGAAATTATGTCTGATATCTCATTTTTTCATTTCGCAAACTGAGCAATAAATGGAAGTCGTCCTCCACGATATTCGCGCAAACAATTGCTTAACAATTCGACAGGAACGGATATAGACAGGGACATGGACTCCGTTTTCCACCAAGTAGATCATAATAAAGTTTCAAATATAATTACTTTGTTAACCGAAGGAAAGACTGATAGGTTACGGTAAAATTAAATAATTATTATTTGAGTTGTGCTCGAGTAACAAGTACAATAAATTATTAATCATCTTTTTAAAATATCACTTGAGAATTATTAACGTTTTTCTTTTTCGCGAAATATTTCTCTCGCGGTAGAAATTCGAAGCAACGAGTTATATTTATTATAGATGTTAATTATTTTTTCATAACATTAATTCAATATGTTTTCATTTAACATATTTCAATATCTATTTCATTATCATAGCATCATTGATAAAACTTAATCAATTTTTATAACGTATTCTAGAAATAGATCAGAATATGTCATTGTAGGTTTTCATCGGCAAACATATTCCATGTTTAAAAAAAAAAAGGAGGAAAGATTTTTGTGTCCAGTCTAATGTATTTTTACTTGTAAGAGAACATTGTACTAAAAGCAGCATTGCATCACGAATGCATCTTAATACAGATCATCTAACAGAACAAGATGGATATTGAGTGCATGAATAAGAATGCTTTTACGATCCATTAGCTATGTCAAACTTTATTGTATTTCTAAAATTGTCCACACTTTCGTGTCGTTTATAAAGAATGTCTCTTAAAAAAAGAGTTCAGTACTACTTCTTGATTTCTTCGGATATTAAACAAGATTATATTCATTTAAACTGACTAGTTCGTCATTGACTCGATGATAAACTGAAATCTCATTGGAAAGCTTACGATTATCGAAGTATAAGTTAAATCTCATTGGATGTCTTATGGTTATCGAAGAATAAATTAAGAGTAAACGGCAAGTCTGTATATATATATATATATATGTGTGTGTGTGTGTGTGTGTGTGTGTGTGTGTGTGTGTGTGTGTGTGTGTGTGTGTGTGTGTGTGTGTGTGTGTGTGTGTGTTGATCTATATATAGATCAATACAATTGAACGAAGTTAATTTTGATATGAAGTTAATGTCAAAAGCTTGCGCGAGGTTACAAATGCAGCAGATTTCATCATACAGATCAAATTCTAGACTTGGATTTTGAAAAAGTAGTGCAACATGTCCGATTTAAAGAGCGTAAAGAGATTTGTCGAAAACTATCGACTCGTGAAAAAGATTTCGGCCACACTTCGTACAATTCTTTGATCCTTCGTCAAGAAGTTGAAGAGGCCTTTGACCTATAATCAACGAACGTGTCGAACAATACGGGGCAGCTGTCACTGTCCCTGTCTCTGTCGCTGTCGCCCGTTATCAACATCTGCCTCGCAAAGCAGAGTAGTAAATGTGGACACCGACACACGACTACACATAAGCATACGCACACGTACACATCCCGCGTCTGTAATCTACAAACAGCTTCGAATTCCGAGTTTCACGCTTATCGCGCGCGAGTTCTCCTTCCAATATTTGTTCGCGGCGAAAGGGGGATCGAGTGACTTTTATCAAATGGCCGTATTGTCGTCGAAAGAATGGACGTCGCTTTCCCACACGACGCGTTCCTTAACAACCTCTACGGATTCGTTAACGGCCGATAAAATACGAGTATCATGCATTGACACTTTTGCATATTAGCGCGACGTCGGCGATTTTGACAGCGAAGCTCTATGTTTCGATATGTTCGTGCATCGTTGCTTGGGATAAGACACAATACATTTCCATTACTAAAGCATCTTTACAACTGCGACATGTATACCGACAACGCAATTATAACTTTGATGTCTACAATTGAAAGCAAAAAAAAAAAACTCGTGTACTATGAGAGAAATCAATTTTACGTACGCAGAAAGGGTGGAAACAGCTTGCTTGATTAGCTTACTTGCTTGACAGCGGGGTTGATCGAACGGGATTAAAGTTCGCATCTCCATTACAGATACAATCTTAGTGTTACTCAATCTCGGTGCTCCGGTTCTTAATTAATTTTGCTAAAGTTAATTTGCGGCGGGGATAAAAGCAGATTTCCAATGTACCGAATCGCATAACTTTTTCTCTTAGGGAGCGAGACTTAAGCCCTGACGACAGAAAGCTCGGATATTTGATTTAATGAAATCTCTGGATCACGCAATTACGAATCCAGTGGGGCCTACCGGATCTCAAAGTTTGCATCGTTCTTGCTCGCGAAACTTGTGGTATGTTTCGATTTTCAGTAGGAGTTTACGTTTCGCCTTGAGATACATCTAGAGCCGTCATGCAAATATGATGAGCGCTAGCACTTTCGTATCATTCATGTAAGATTACGGCCTATCTAGGGAAATCATTTATTCCTCGAATCGAATACACTTGAGATGTACATATCTTTAAAAGTTACAGAAGTGTCAAAACCTAAGTAATATTCCACGTGAATAAGATCTATAATATACACGATGGAAAAGTATTAAATGTAAATTTATAATTGTAATCGAATGCAGAGATATATTTCGTGCAAACAGATAAATGATATAAAAAATTATCTATGAGAGATGTGAAAAAAGGTAATTTAACTCAATAAACATATAACTTAATAAGTATATAATAAGTATATAATAAATAAATGTAATTACAGCTATTAGTGATATTGTGTTTTAAACATTTCAATTTTATCTCTTTCAGAAATATAATCTATACAAAAACAAAATAAGTAGAATTACCTCGAGTAATGAATTCTATTATACATTTTGCGCGCACTCTTGCCAAATAAAAAAAATGACACTCGTTTTTCGAACTGATAGGAGTGGATTGTCATCGCGCGGGCTTAATCGCCCGCGTCATTAGCGTGCATCGCATGTAGACGAAGAGCTCTGATTACATAGCGTTTCCCAACTGCAGCGTGATATTCAAGGATCGTTCGAGGATCGTTTGAGAATCGAACTAGCTGCATCCCAAGTGTGGAAGCGAGCGATTGGGCTGAGATCCAAACAAGTCTGCATGCTATCATTGCTTTAGAAGCCTCGCGGGCCTTCATTATGGATCATGTCTCGGCAAGTGTTGGGAATAACGTTGTTTAAGCGTTCCCAAACGGCGGCCGTTGTCAGAAATCCGCCGAAGTTTCGGACTGCCACTTGCTGTGACGCGTTAAGACGCGACGTCGTTGTCGTTAGCTTTATACGACGCGAGACGGAAACTTTTGTCAGGTCTGAATTGTCGAGCCTAATCTCCCAGGACACGCACGGGTGAGAAGTGAACGAAGTAGGATGCGTGCGAATGAAGTTCACAAAGTTTCGATTTTGCGGAGAAATCTTCCAAGTGTAAAGAGACTTGGAAGAAAGAGAGTTTTGATCTAATCGGACTGTGCCATTCGTGGTGAATCACGGAGGGAAGGAAACTTTCACGATCGATATATTTAAGCAAAAAAGTAGCGTCACTTATCGTGAAATAAACGTGCCGACGAAAATAATGTCGAATAAGCGACACGGGCAAAATAACGAGCAATAAAAATGCACGGAAAGTAATTCTCTTCACGCTTTGTAAAGATTTGGAAACGCGGGGCAGACTTTTATGGTCCCTGGAAGAAGGAACTGTTCCTTCGTGAGAACGCCATTCCTAAGCTCGTTGAAACAAATGTAGCCGAATGCCGGCCTATTTGCATACTCATTGTGCTGTAAGTACTTCACCCTAACGGCGGTGGTTGGTAGATCTCACAGCAAAATGGGATACACTGGTGTGAGGTCTCGAAAGCTCGGTGAAAATCGTTAATACCGGCCAAGAATGTAGTGTCCAAAAATTATATGAAATTTCGCATTATACACATGCATATATTTATGTACACACACACACACACACACACACACACACACGCACACACGCACACGCACACGCACACGCACATATATGTTTTTCTAAAAATTATATTCAGTTATTTCGAAAATCATTTTTATTATTTTATTAATTTACTATAAGTCTTTTTCCCATTCCGAGAGTTTAGATAGATGTGACTTAATATAAAAAATAAATATTTTATTTATAAAATAATAAAATTTACAGCTCGTTGGTTTAAAATCAATATGAATACAGGCAATATCAATGCGAGTCAAAATACCGATGTTGTGGAGCGCGCAATTCTTTTATTAAAACAATTAATGTCCCGGAATATTTCGATCATTGCGGTCATCTTTACTTGTACAGTTTCTCTTTTATTAATAAATAATGATTTAGAAGTAGATAATTAAATTAGGATTGTATTATTAGATCATATTGATTGATATGATTTTTGATTTCCTCGTTTCTTAAGTTTTTTTATCGATGCTTTTTAACGATTTGCTTTTATCCTTTTAATTTGTAAAGTATTTACGAAGAGCCATGACCTACCCAAATTTTTCCAGAGTTTTAAATCCAATGTTTAAATATTATTAGCTATAAAGCTAACATATTTTGATTACTATTGAAAATAATTATAATATTATTAATAATAGAGTTCTCTTTTCATAGTTTTGATAATACGCATCGATTTCATTCTGAAATGTTTTGAAAAGTTAAATATTATTATAAACAGAATTTTTTTTCTGTCACGATTATTTTTGTATTGTTATATAAGATTGGTTCGTACGTTATGTCTTATTTCTATAGCGAGTCTTCGAGAATGTAATACGCAAACTTTTCTCTTTTTAATTTTGAAAAGTTTAAATTTGGATCTCGCGCGATCTCTCCAGTTGTGAAAACAATATATTATAAATGTTGGTGATAATCTAAATCGGGAATCGACATTTTGTCTCGCATTGATCTTACCTGTATGCAAATCATTTTATTTATAGGTTTGTTCACATTGTTCGAAATTTCCAAAAAATGTTGCACTTAATTTAAAATGAGGTAAATATATATTCCAGAATACATATATTCATTTTCTACACGGAGAAAAATGGTTGGTTGAATTAACTGGAATTCTGATGGAAAATGAACGATGCAAAATTCTTGTTAAATCTACCAGATTTCTGATAAAATCTATTAAAATTTTAGTTGAGGTAATTAACATTCAGAAATTTCTTGGTAAAATCATTAAAATTCTAGTAGATTTAATCAGAATTTTCTAGATCGTTTATTTTTCAAAATTCTACTTAAATATTTCAATTAAATATTTTTCTTCTAGAAAAGAAAGGAAGCGAAGATTTTGAGTACAAACAGTGCAAGCAACGCTAACAAACCTTACAAGTATTTGTGTGTGTGTATGTGTGTGTGTGTGTGTGTGTGTGTGTGTGTGTG
>Ga0157363_1001702_pt1 | contig 18696 bp, 8 predicted proteins | sample AttsexASBM1_FD_111477 | JGI IMG/M metagenome (GOLD analysis project Ga0157363, IMG submission 111477) | Fungus gardens microbial communities from leaf cutter ant in Ribeirão Preto, State of São Paulo, Brazil - Atta sexdens ASBM1 | ecosystem: Host-associated > Fungi > Mycelium > Unclassified ... | reverse complement strand
TTTTTTGTATGCCATAGCCAGTGTTGGGTAAGTTAATATTTCTTTTTAACTGAATAAAGTTAATGGTTTTACAAAATTAATAAAGTTAAGTTAAAAGTTGAAGGAATAAAAAATTAACTTAACGTAAGTTAAATCGATATTGAATTAACTTAAGTTAAAAAAAGTTAATTTTGAAAAAAATTATTTTTTAGATCAAAATGTCCTAATTTTTAAAATGAGATTAAATAACTACAATATACAATAGATTATTAAGTAAATTAAATTTTTAATTTTTTTATTCGTATGTGATATAAGTATATAACACATAACGATATAAGTTATATAACTTTAAAAAAACAGCTAGCACATAGAGAAGATACAAGATCAGTGATTACTTTTTAATAAGTCTTAAGCCATAAGAAATTGACCAATTACAATCGAATGCAAGAAGAATATTTGACTGTAATTGGTCAATTTCTTATGACTTAAGGCTTAAAACATTTATTGTAGATTCGAACTAAGGTTTATGGCATAAGGCATAAACGCATAAACCAATCAACAGAGGGCTATATTAATATCTTAAAAAATTACTTAGATGATCTTAAAATATGAACAGATTACGAATATACGCCTTTAGTCTTATTATATCTTATTATTTTTCTAAGATTTAGTATTTAAAAGAGATAAAAAATTTTTTAACTTAAAAAAAAGTTAAAAAGTTAACGTTTAAAAATAATTTAGTTAAGTTAAAATTTAATGCATTTAAAATTATTAACTAAGTTAAGTTAAAAGTTATTAACTTTTAATTTTTTTTTTAACTTTTAACGATTTAGTTACTACCCAATCCTGATCATAGTCTTTATATGACAAAAAGCCAGAAATCGGTACGTATGTATGTACCTACATGTACGGATCAAAGGACGATAATGTGAAAGTTACCGATGGAATTCACTTTTACTTCGACTTCGCCCTGACCTCCGTTATAATGAGAGCGATCTGAGTAATCTGATCGACACATATATTTGACAATGAACGCATAACCGCTTTAACGTCTATCGAATATGTTTTGTTTCTCTTCCTTCAAAAGAGTATACGAATATGATTGTTGTGCTCACTTTTATAAAATATTCAAATTAGATTATCCGGTGTTATATTCTGTTGAAAAGATTGATCAATTGATAATATCGTTGTACATGATTATATGTTTTTTTTATAAATTAAGAGTCGAGAGGAATGAATAAAAGGTATGAATATTTAATCAAAACAGGTTTATCGCTTACTGTATATGATGAATGATTTGCCAAATATCATTAAGTATCAATGTGGATGTTTCATTTATAACCGTAATTTTTTAATGTTTTCGTCGATCATCGATATTATATGTGGGCGAGTGTGATCGATTCTTTCTTCATATTATGTCATTCTTGAATTTTTATTTAACTGATGGAAATTGGTTATCACGTAAGCCAATGATGTGTGAAGATACCTTATAAGAAGAATTTTTTAATATCCATCCATTGCCGATATTATCTCAAACCGCAAAGGATTAACCTTCGATCAAGATTACATCCAGTAAAGTCTTGATCGATTCAACAGCCAGCCTTGTATATCTCGATGCCGCGTGTTTGAGTAACGGTTCGTACCGAACCATGAAATTTCCAAGGCTGGTCATTCGTACGGTATCTCATAATAACTTAGAACATAATGGGAGACAGAGTTTTTCATGTCTTTATTTAATAAATGACATTAATGTATGCGCTTTGTCCGTTTTCTTCTATATATATATATATATATTTGTTGATTGTATCGTTCGGAAACAGATAGTAATATGCGTTCAACTTAATCAGCTGAAAACTAAAACAATTCTTCTTATTGACAAGGTACTATTAACGCTCTCGTAATGTTCTCTTCTTCTCTACTTTCTAAAAAAAAAAAAATAAATCGATTTTTCCTTCTGTCTCATTCGTATTTATTTCATTTGCTTCAATTATCAAGCAATTAGCAAGAGTAAATACTTTATACTGTTAGAAATTAATATCTAAACATGTAACAGAATCTTGTTGTGATCATAAGATAACTGAAAAGTAATAATGAATAGTTTAAACTGAAAATTGAGTTAAGTAGTCTCAAGTGTACACTGTTCAATAAATTTCAATAAATGAAATTTAAATATACTTTTAAGTTACACAATATTTGAACTTAATTTCATGTGACATTATATTAAATTTAATATATTTATAACTGAAAGTATAAATAATATAAAATATTTGTGTATACATGAAATTTAATATATTTTTCATGAAAATTTATGAAATTTAATGTACTTTCAATACAATTTTATGATTTGCACGAAATTTAATACGCACATATTCATCATTATATTATTAGAAATATTTCCTTTACAAGTGTAAATGAAGCTCGTGATTATGAACGAAATTAAAAGTAATAAATAATTTAACTGAAATTTTATATGCAATAATTTGAAATTTTATATGCAAAATAATTTGAAGAATCATGTTACTTAAAAAAAAAATTATACAATTTTATTTTAAAAAATATCAGTGTATGACTCTTATGTAGTCGTGTAATCTTGAAAAATCGATTTTATTCAAAATTGATTTTACTATTATTTATCCTTCAATATAATTTTCGTCAAAACATTTTTCCTGAAAATGCTTTTCTTCAAGATAATCGACTGTATTATTTAAAATGTAACTCTGTATATATGCTTAATTACTTTCATATTGTAAAGCGTACACTGTTAAAAAAATCCGTTACATGTAATGGAAGCAAATTCCAAACAGGTACATTAAAAATGTTTAATGAAAATGAAGTTATAAGTATGTATATGTTTACTTACATTACATTTCATGCAAATTTACATAAAATTTAATGAAAAATGTAAATGTAAAATTTTACATATTTATATGTATACAATTATATTTTTCAGTTGCAGATACATTAAATTTAATTTAGTGTCATAAGATTTAATTTATGTAATTTAAAAGTATATTAAATATCATGATAGTTTTAACAGTGTACATTGTTAGAAATGTAATCATGAATTTCCTTTATATGTAAATGAAGCTCATGGTTATGAACGAAATTAAAAATAATAAATGATTTAACTTACAGAAAATTAAGTTATAGTAATTAGTTACTTAAATGTAATTAACTTGTACATTAAATTTATGAAATTTTGAAAATTAAATTTCATAAGTTTTCATGAAAAATACATTAAATTTTATGTATATGATACAAATATACTTTTTAATTATAAACACATTAAATTTAATGTAACGTCATGAAATTAAGTTTAATTGTGTAACTTAAAATTTAATAAAATTTAAGAACATTTCTAACGGTGTATATGTTTACTGATAATTAAAGCAATTGAACAAAATGAAAGAAAAAAAGAAAGAAAACGGGAAATACGTATTCGATTTATAGAAAGTAGAGAAGAAGAGAACATTACGAAAGTGTTGACAGTAATATCAATAAAATAATAATTTGCTCCAGTTTTCAGTTGATTAAATCGAACACGTATTACTTCTAGTTTCTGAACTTAGCATCAAGTAGTAGGTATTCCAGAGAAGCGGGACATATAACACAAGTGAAATCGAGGTCGAGATTGATCAGCCAAGGCGAGCACGAGCTTGTTGGTGAATGAATCGGCTTGATAAGCATTATAACAGTTACGTCCGTAATCAATTTCCTCGTAAATGTAGGCGATATGCGCGTTCTGCGAGAAAATCTCTCGATTGATTTGTATCGTGCGCCAGGAAGTCTCTGAAATACGCTAAGCATGCCTTTCTGCATGCGTTTTATCGTTCTTATTACGCGGTGAAATTGCGGATATGGAACTATAAATCGCGTGTAATGACAAGTGCATCGTGATGATTGCGTAAACGATTTGACAGTCAGTAGCTATAGTTATCGAGAATGATTTTATAATAATTTGCTACAATAGTAACTCGATAGAAATGTCTGTGCATTAAACGCTGAACGGTTTCGTCGTTGTGACTTGAGATACTTTCTCTTCATTCAGAACTAATCATTTAATTGGAGAGAACTTATCTTACTATACTTTCTTTATTTATAACGTTTTACACTTATTGTAATGTTTTTTAGCTTGTACTTCATATTTTTGAGTAGAACACGCGAAGGTTTTATTACATCCAGAATGATATGCGCGAGTATAATTGCACTTAATGTCTTCCGAATTTATGTTTGCAAAAGATGTGGAATAAAAAAACTGTAGAACCTAATTAGTCGAACTTGAACAAAATTTAAATTTAAAATTTATCGCGCGTCATTAATTCTGTGGCGTACATTTATTTCGACCTTCCGAAACAAGACATTGTGATTTAATCTGGCTGGATCGCACACCGTGAAGGCCGATTAATGATAAATCCGAAATTGGCAAAGATCCGGATAGCCGATAGCCGATAAAACATCCACAATATCCGTTCGCGAAAAGGACGTTTCGTAAAAAGAGCTGGATGATCATCGGGATTCGTGCAACTGAGCACAAGCTCAGTGTGTAAATCATTTCGAAATGGCGGAAATGGCGATGTATAGATCGTTTGCGAAACGATTCGGCGATTTATATGCTCGTACTAAGTACCTTACCACGAAATGGGCACATTTATATTCGGCTATAAATTTTCGTACGATCCACACCGCACCACAAATGGATAACGGATTATCGATTTAATCTGAACTTGTGATCATCGGATTGTCGTCGAGTATTATTCCTACAGGTAATCCTCTCCATCGATCTTGTATGGATGACTGAAAAGAAATTAAATCACATTCAAACTTGAATAATACATTTATCGATTTATAAGTATATTTCAAAATTGTATAAATAATTTAAATCGCGCCATATAAAGATTAAGAGAAAGAAATGACGATAAAAGTAACTTTAGGCGCGCGTTATAATCAGCTTTGAAAATTCAGGTTTAGTATAATTCTATCAGCGTTATATGATGACTTAAATTGTCTTTATGAAACTGGATCCTAAGATCTCGTCAGGCCGAGCTATAAATGTTGATATTTATTTCAAAATGGAGAGCCGCTATTCTCGTGCTCCGTATTAACAGTCAAATTAACATTGTGATTTCGCAAAAGGATTATTAGTTGGCCGCCGGTGATTTTAATAGCGCGCTGGAACGTAAGTTTATGAAACCAGTCTGCGCGCCGCGCGTCGGCCGGTTTTTCTCCTCGCTATGCGAAAGCGTGCGTCGCGCACCGCAAAGTGGAACGAGTTTCCACGCGGAGTGCGCGTGCAGCAACAGTAACGTTTGTCGTGTTTCGGGCGCAGAATGAAACTGGGAAACATTAACGAATGACCCAAAATGAGACGAGAAACGACGCGCGATGTCGTGTACGATCAATACGTGCCGCATCATCTCATGTCCTACGAGAAAGCGAAATCCCTCTGACATCTTAAAATATCGTGCGTTTTATAATATGATAAGAATGTGTCTTCTACAGAAAACATAACATTTAACTCTAATCTTTTGTAAATGGAAATAAGGTTATATTCCTATGAAGTAAACGAAAAATATAATAATCTTACACAGAAAGAACGATTTTATCGAAATTTAGATAGATACAGATCTGAAAATGATTTTAGACGAAAATATGAAGGCAACTCAAGCAAAAATTTTGATATTCTAACAATTAGCTTGAGCATTAATATCTTATATAATGATTTTGATAGTTCAACAAAATTATACTTTCAGATCTGTATCTATTTAAATTTTTAGATTTTTACTTTTATTAGCAAAATTATAATAATAATTTTTTTCGTGCATTGTTTTGTAATGCTTTTGATACTATTAAGTAAGATATTTACTTAATATACCGAACACGTTGAAGCTATAAAGCGATGTTTTATAGACTCTTTGCAAGTCATTACTATAGCTTTAAGACTTAAGCCGTAAGAAATTGACCAATCATAGTCAATTATTCTTCTTATATTCGACTGTGATTGGTCAATTTCTTATAGCTTAAAACTTAAAGCTTAGATAATGGCATATTGTAGAAAGTCCATTAAGGAATAGTAAACCTTAAATTACAAAAAATTAACTAATCATAGTCGATTATTCTTCTAACCTTCGACTGTAATTAGTTAATTTCTTATGGTTTAAGGCTTATTACTCGCTTAGGATCGCGAATATTGTGAATGCCAAGTGAAATCCAAGATACAAACACAGCTGAAGCTATAAAATATTTACAAACGCATCGACAGATGAATAACTTAGTATTACAGGAGCGAGCGTGCCTTAAATTAAAGTAGAAAAGGAATATAATCTCCTTACGAAATGCTGTCATGAAATAATTTCAGGATAATGAGCTTCAGAATAAGTCGTACAGCTCTCGAATATCGAATAAATCTTGGAGTTAGTCTTACTCGCGTAGAGTTCATATAGCTCAGGATATTACAATTAATCTGGAGTTAATTCATTATTATTAATTCATTCTTAGTTCAGTATTAATTCCACGTTATTCGGCCGGAATGGTTCAAATATTTTTTATGCGCACATGACTTTCGTCATTCCACGTTAACGAACTTCCAGTCAAATAGTCATTTTGTATTAAAACTATAATAAAAGTAAATGGTCAGTTATTTCTGTAAATGCGCGAGTGTTCTTTGTTAAGCCTCTCTACTTCTTAACGCGCTCGCTGGATTATTTTTACAAGCGCATTTTCTTAATAAACATTCTCTGAGGTGAGATATCTAATAGGATCTTCATTTTACACTTTTGTGAAACTAAAAACAAGCCAAAGGCGTCTCCAGAATATGACCAATGTATACGCTAATTTTGCATACATTTACTAAATATTGATTGCATTTAATACATGGATAATTATGTAAGTTACATATGTGGATGATATTTGCTAATGTTGGTATAGATATCTTTAAAAAAGAAGAAAAAAGATATAAGAATTTATTCGATACTATTCGTAAATTGTTTTCAATTACGTCTTTTCTTTGATTATGTCTCACATGTGTTTTTTTTTATGTTGCAGGCTGGTTCTCAGTAGTATCTAGCAACAGTGGTACCGGAAATGCTAGAGTGTACAGAAGAGTCGGCGCCTTGGTGCGCGCAGGAGTGCCAGCGTTTTTGCTCGCGAAACCACTGCGAGCTTACACGTTGACACATTCCAAAATGGGTAAGTTATTTTATCAATAATCTATCTGTATTATAAAACTATTTGCAATACATGTCAAAGTTTAACGTCGGTGATGTAAATTTTTTATCAAATGTTGAATGAAATATTTCTTTAATTTAACAATAAATCAGAATTATTTTATATATTATTCATCATTTTATACATTATTTTTTCTTCGCGTACGTTTTGGCAAGTTAATTGGAGGAAATTATTCATGTATCTAGCGTCACATATATCAGGCACCCATTAAGTTTATTATCTTGGCCAAGCTGTGTTTAAAATTTACTGCACTTATTGAAAAGCTATAATGCACGTAATGTAAAGTATATATTTTCAGTACTGGCAGTAAATTTTGAAACACAGCTTAAGTCCGCATTTTCCAACTGTCACGGTTGCAGTTATCCGTTGCTATCTGCTTGTGCGGCTGGTTACGAGCTGCACAGTAGTTCATGTAATCATGTTAGTAACGCAGTTAATAACGTAAATAATCTTGTTTAACATAGATTCTTTTCCAAGATATGAGAAACTTCCTTTGTAAACTTTGGGAAAGTTGTAGTATTCAGAGAAATGATAATTGTACACAAATAGGCGAACGTCATTTGTTTAATGTAACGTAAAACTTTTGTTCTTCCTCGGATCAATATTATTCTCAGAATCTCTTTTTTGTGCATGTGCTTTGAATACGGCTTCAGTGAAGCATTTAACATATGAGAAAAGAGATATTCTTAGATTTCCTAATTATATATTTTTAAAATTAATTATAGACATTTCATATAAATACAAAAGCTTTATTTTCATATATAACAAAAAGCTTTATTTTCATTAGAATAAGAAATTACTTATGCTTACAAAATATCCTCGTCTATAACTATAATTAGAAATTTTTTAAAAATTTCTATATATACTATGACTTGAATGATCAAAAAGTGTATACTTAATAAGTGTATCAACTAGCAATAATAAATAGGCTCTTACACATTTATATGCAAGAGAAATTGGGTGATGCAACTATGCATAGCAGTTAATTATTTCGTTCAGTCAAGCACGAATTCAGGCGAGCTTTTTAACTTACTTGTATAATTTACCAATAATTTGGCGAGTCAACGAGTTGCAGATCACGATCCAAGCAAACAATAGCTATCCTATTTTTTTATTCCTATGGCGCGCCGTGGAATCGCGATGTTAGTTCTTTTTTATATAAACGAAACTTATTTCGAAACTGATCCTGCGACGAGCCTATAATAGACGAGTCAAGATGGATTATGAGCCATGCCGAGCTGTGAGACCCTACCTTCAGAGATGCTTTTTTCATGCAACACAGTGACATCTACACAGTTGGAAAATTTTTGTTAAATTTAATGGGACATTTCACATGTCCCAAAACACACAAATTTTTGTGTAATGTGATTGTGTTATTTGAATATTTTGCATTAAATTGATATTCAACAGTTAAAAATAATTTCTCAGTTAAAAATTTATGAGTAAGTGAATAAATAACATAAAAATAATATTTAATAAGACAGAAATTCTACTGTGACTTGAATGATTAAAAAATATAATTCAATTAGCACGAAAGAAACTTCTAACAGTAACAAAAAAAATATTCTGTTGAACATGGTTAATGCAAAAAATCCTTCCATATAAATTTTTTCGTGTAATTATAGAAACTCGACAATTTGTCGAAAATTTGTTCAACAGAATATTTGTTTTGCTATTGTTGGAAATTTTTTTCGTGTTGATTGAATTATACTTTAGATCTTTTATAGTGTCCTATATTAGCGAAAAAAACTTTCAACATTTGTAAAATAAGCATTCTGCTGAATCATTGATGGTCCAACAATGCAAGGTGCCTTGTTGGCTCGTCTACTCAAAGACTTTTGATTTGCGAAACTTACTGCTAATCTCCAAAAATGATGTATCATGAGCCATGAATCGCGAACAATAGCGAACCATTTTGGTCCCACGGCGCGTAGAGCTATAGCAAGCCATGCTGAGCCATGGACCGTGGGACTTGAGAATAAGGATGAATTCGTATTTGTATCAATTGCTGCTGCAGATATTCGTTTATTTCATCTGCGAAAGCAAGTGCAGTTTGTCGTTCGTTTACGCAGAGATGTATCTTATTTGTACAGCTGTCTCGGAGATCCAGTTCTGAATGCGCTGTTAATACTGCATAAATGAATGTATTTGGATATTTTGATATTTAATACCATCAGTTAATAACCGGCTATATGAAATTGAAAATCAATTTCATCAAATATCTTGTAAATGAAATAAATAATATACTATAATTCTTCATCATAATTATCTGATTATAAGTCAGAATCTGACGAGTTACTATCATTGTTGACGAATTTCATAGCACTCTTAATAACATTCGATATTATTTTCATCGTTTTCTGAAAATTGCTTTTTTTTAATAAAATGTGCTTAAAGATATAATTCACAAAGAATTAACGCATAATCTTCAAATAAAACTCATAAATTAAATATTTTAAAAGTATTTATTGCTTATATTATTAAAATTTAATATTTTAATAAAAATCTAATTTTTTATATAATCTAAAAATTTCAATTACTCGAATATAAATTTAAATTAAAAATTCTCTTTATTTATACTTTGCAAATAGTTCTCAATCTATTCAATTAAAGTTTTGTCCAGATTTTCTATTGGAAGGTATGATTTGAGTAACTGATCACGCAGATATTCGTTTCGTAAATTTAGGTCACGTGAGAGAACAGCTGCGTGAACGGATGCACTCCAACTTCCCACAGTCTCGCAATGTGTACATACGTACAGGCAACAGGCGTGTGCACAAATCTCGCGGATTATTTTTTCGATCTGCAAGCGACTGGCCGTGACACGAATGTCAATGTGTCTGTAATGTATGACTTTCGCGGCGTACGCTCGTGCGTTTAAACATATACGTAAGGCGAGGTTTACGTGCGACGAGAGCACGTAACGTAATAGGCACGCGGCCTGGTGAAAGCCGTCCTCGTGTACAAGCGGCTGCGAAGTGCGAACGCATACACACCGATACAGCTCGCGGCGCGAGCATTATGCCATTAAACACGCTGCTGTAACGATTATAGTCACGGAAAAGGATTTTTACGCGAGCGCATCCCTCTCGGTTCTTCCTTTCAACGAGATCCGGATAGGTCCCGTAAGTTCGCAGCGGCAACATCGACTGCGTCCGTTATTTGACACTACGTTTATTGTCGTTAATTGCTCGCCATCCCACCTTCTGATCATACCTACGCATCAGCGCAACGGTACACGATCGATGCATACGATTCATATGGAAATTTGCTGTGTTCCTCGAGTTTCAAGATGATATCAAACGGCCGGTTTAGACGGCCAGAGACATGTTATTATGTTAGAAGCATGTGAAGGTTTTCTTGAGGTATGAGAATATTAATATTAGTAAGAGTAGGAAAAAGATATAGAAATAAAGTTAAAATTTCCAAAGATTATATTTCTGTAGTGTATGGAATAATGAAAGTTTAAGACTTTAGGAAAATATTATTATTAAATAGAAAATATCAAATCATAGTCAATAATTTATATTATATTGATGATATAAAACAAGAGAGAAAAAATTGATAGCAATTTTTCAGATTAATTTTTTTCACATGTATGATAAAAAAAGTTTGGTATTTGTGTTAAATTGATATTCAACACTTCTTAATATAAAAAAAAAACAATTTACAAGTAAATGAATGAGTAATATAAAAATAGTGATATAATGAAAAAAATATATATATAAATTCTAAGATAAAGTAGAAATTAATTTAACATATAAATATTAATTTTAATGAAAAAATATGTTTCCACAAATATAAATTGTTGTTGCTTGTTTATAAATTGTGTCATTGCTACTTTCTTTGTTAATTTCATTACATAATATTCCTTACTTTCTAATATTCACATATTCATTTTTGTGTTAAATTAACACAAAAATTTGAGTACACCATTTGAAACATATAAAATGTATTAAATTTAATGTATACAAATTTTCCAACTGCATATTATATAATTTTTTTATACTATATAATTTTTTCATATATTTAAAATATATAATTAAAATAAAAAGTATTATTTCTTGATTTTTTTAATGCGATGCATAATATGTTTGAAGCCGTGTTTCTATACTAAGAGAAACATACTAAATTTTAAATATTTTATTTGAACAGTGCCAATTAAATATTTACTCACAATAAGTTAAATATTTATTCAATATAAAAATGATTATTAAGTCAAATCTATTAATAAATTAATAGTTCTTCTATTAAATATATCCTTATGTTTAGTAAATATTAGTTGGCATTATTCAAATAAATAATTTATTAAAATAATTTATTAAAATTTATTAAATAATTTATTAAAATTTAGAATATTTTTTTCAATGTATGAATATCGTTAAGAACGCAACAAATTCAAGACAAAATCAGAGCTTCTGCGTACAATGAAAGAAATAGGGAACAGATAATCGAGGGGCTGCGTACAATGAAAGGAATAGAGAACAGGAAATACATAAGAAGAATTTCAACCTATTAGAAATCATGCATTATGGAATACACAGTTTCTGATAGGTTGAAATTCTTATTTTCTGTGTTCCCTGTCCTTTCATTATGCGCAGCCCCTCGCAACATCATGAATCGACACACTTCTATGCGCGCGCAATGAATCGGTAGCATCGGTGCTGATCGATGCCTCGTAACCATTGCCAACCCTACCGTTTTAGCGGTAGATTTACTGTTTTGGCTCACAAACCTACTGCCTATTGTTTCAGCCAGATTATTTACCGTCTTTTTTTACTTTATTTTGCTTGTATATAATATTCTATGTTACTGCTCATTTTCATCACTTAAAGATTGGTATCTCCTAATCTGCCATGTTTTTCGCGCATCCTTCTGATTGGACGTTAGTATCGTCGTATATGCTACTCGTGTGTCATTGGTCTAGTGTCCAATAGGCTTATTCTGTAACCTGTAATTTTTTGACGATAATTTTACTAGTTAGGGAGGTATTTTACATGATGAAGATTAAAGAAAAACAAAATAGCAGTAACACATAACATTATAATTTCCCACTCAATAATGTTACTGTTATGCATAAAAAATATTAATGTTACGTTATTTTTTTTGTTTTCTGGAAAACAAAAAAATATATTTTTATTATAAATATAAATTATAATTTCTGTTCTTCCTACTATTGAGATTGAATGTTGTATTATTTTTATAATAATAATAAGTATTTGAATTGTGTATTTTATACAGATTAGAATATTTTTTTCTGTTACTTTTTATAAAAATTTGTAATCCTTATTTTCAATGGGACTAAATAAAGATTAAAGAAAAAAGTATGAGTACATTCTTTTTATTATAATTTCTACTTTATATATTACTAAATTTTATATATTATTGAAGTTTTCGGTATGTATTATTTACAATTACAATATTTTTTCTATTTTCTAATAGTTTTCTAATGAAATTTCTTGAAAAAAAAAGACTATATCGCTTTAAGTTTTATTGCTTTTTGACGTACCATTTACCATCTAATTTTTCAATCAGTGGTGCTGGTAGCATGATGATATAAAGACATAAAGGGTATGCTTATCCATTATGCAAAAAATCAGGGTAGTGGAGGAACGTATTATTTATGTCATCATCAGCTATTTTCGAAGCAGTTCGGGTAGATTCGGTTTCGCAAAACGGCGCTAACAATTGTGGTTATAAAACTGCTTTTTTCATAAGGTTGAATTTTGTACATATTTTTGTAAAAAATTATTTTTCATAAAAGATGAAGTGTGCAGTGAAAAATTGTAATTATTCAAAAGGGTAAAGACGCCTGAAGAAAGAGTACAGTACTTTCGATTTCCTAAAGATCAAGCAATTTCTTTAAAATGACTTGAAATTTGTAAAGAAGGTACTTCCGTTACAATAGATAAAAGAAAATAAATATAAAATTTATCATATATGTTCTTTTTGATCTTAAAAATATTAATTTAAAGGATTGATATGTTAAAAATCAGTTAATTAATACATGTTTTAAAATATTTAATTATATATCATCATCATATATTTTATTGGACAAGAACGTAATATATACTTTGTGTTGCTTAGGAAGAATATGTTCAAAACATTTTGTCCTTTACAAAGTTCTTATAGCAGAAACTGTTATAGTACTCACCTAAAAGTTACTGAAAAGTACAAAGTGATTCAATTCCTACATTAAATTTATTTCCTGAGTTGCAAGACATATCCCATACTTCGATTCTACTTTGATTCTACGTAAGAAAATAAATATATATAAATAGTATAACTAAACACTGATATTGATGAATTAAATACTAATATTAAAAATGAATTTATTCATCTAGGAAAGATTCATCGTTGTATATCGAGAATATCATTGACACACCCGCGAAAAAATAAGAAAAAAAATTTGATTAAGTTTATCAATAATAAAGTATATTAGACTACGTATCCGTTGTTTTTTTTTCTGAATTACATTTATTTATTTATTCAAAATGTTTTACTTAATTACGATTATGTAATTATTCCAAAATTTCTAAGTAAATTACTCATGTTTGAATTCATGTATTCAATGTAATATTACCATATATATATATATATATATATGTATAATATATAAAAAATAATTTAAATAATATTAATTTTACCTTTCATAGTTTCTTTATCAATTAGTATTTTATAAAATACTTTTATTTGGCATAATTTTTACTTCAGTAATGTTAAAGTATTATAAGTATCAATGCATAAAATAATAAAACATTATAACATAATTTAATGATTAATTTATCATTGTATTTTTTATTATTATAATACTTATTATAATTAATTATCAACTATATTTTAATTATTAATTAAATTAATAAAAATTAATAAATTTATTTATTAAAATAATAACGCTTATAATAACAATAACATATTATACATAATTTGAAAATAAAAATATATTTATTTAAATGATTATATCTCATTAAACGATATTTCATTCAAATTTTCGCTTATCGATGACGTATGTTGGTCCGATGTCACGTGATGATCACATGATACCTATATGCGCATAAGCATACTCTTGCCTTTATGAGTAACACTATTGATAGGTGCCTCGCAGCCGACAGCGCCCCGTAAATCATCAGGCATGCAGCATTGATGCAACGCGTCGCAACGTAGATTTTATGGATCATAATGGATTATCTCTCTGATTTCTTTCACTGGATTTCGAAAGCAACAAAAATGATTCATAATCGATGCTAGTCGCAGGTCAAAAGTTTGAAGTGCGTGCATAGTAATGACCGAACATACAGTATTTAATGTGTGTGAAAATCAGAATCTATCGGACAATCTTCGAACGGATTCAACGGTTGAATATTCAGTAATTCTAAAGAGACTCGTTCGCGGTGGATGCGTCTCAGCTCGGATGCTTTTACTTTGTATATTTTTGAATGCGTTGCGGATTTAGATTGTGCCTGATAAACATATAGTTGTCTCGCGATTTTGGACGATTCATTCGTTCTTCTTGATACATCCGTGCGGCGTGACGACGTAGATGTTCCGGACGAGTTTCGCGGGCATTGCATCACCTTTTGTTTTTGCTTGACTCTTGAACATGATCTGAGATACCGATTTCGTTTATAATTTTGAGAGGCGGATATTATAAGAAGAAGAAAGAAAAATGTTTGTGGATATTGAGACCTCTTTGCTATTTTTTCACGAGATGCTTGTTTGATTAGGGGAGAAGAATAATTGGCGATTTTTCAATGATTATGGTGGGTCGAATTTCAATTATATTGAATTCGCATATGCAAGTAGTTCGCGTTCTCTTGAAGTAACCTTTGAGCTTTGGCATTGCTTCGTCCAGCTTAATACAATTGAATATAAATAAATAAACGTTAAAGGTACCTTTTCACGCTGACGCTCAACGCTCATTTTCAGCGTCAAAATAGATTATGTGATTAGAATTAACGCTTGTTATTTATCAATGTTTATTATTTATTTTGAAAATCGTCGAAAATGAGCGTCGAGCATCAAAAAACCTTAAAAGGAGGTTCTAGTTTAGAAGTTCAAAATTTATGTATTTTTTTATCAATTTTTTTACCAATTTTTTACCAATTTTTTTAAGGAAAAAGATATTAAAATAATGTTTTTTATATTTCAACAACATTCAAAAAATTTTTTTTATTTTTAGAAATGTAGAAAATTGCGTCTAGCCTACGGGTGCAACGCGTGCAGCGCGTGGTCAATTAGCGGGAAATCTCGACTCGAAATGTAGATAGTTTATCTGAGACAAATAAACCAATGCAATTATTAAAATGTATTAAATTTGTGGGGCCATAACCTCCTTTTATTTGAAAAATTTTTTAATTTACAGAATGACAGCCATTTGAAATTAAGTGTCAATTTTTGAACTTTTTTTCACTTTCAACTTGTTCAAAGAAATAATTATTTTGGAAAATTATGGTCTTATATATAATAATTATATATAATAGTTTTTAAGTTAATGATCTCACAAAAATTATCAATTCTTTGTAGGAAAAGTGTCAATCGGATGATTGGTTGAAGCTATACATTTTCCGCCAGTTTGAAAACGTGAATTCGAAAAAACGCGTTTAAAGTTTTACTTTATAACTTTTTGTTAACTATAATATTTGTTAACTATAATATTTTGTAACTTACATTTAATCAGCGATTCCTGGCTTATAAGTCAATTCCTCAATTTCTTCTTTTCCATTGTTTGAAGAACAAATTTTGCTCGAACAAATTTAAGCTCTTTCGATTCTTGCACGTGACTGTTGAGCTTGATTTTTGACTGATATAAAATCCAGTTCAACGAGTCATAAATTGCTTTAAAACTCTAAATATTGCAAAATTCTTTAGGCATATTCTACACACTTTAAAGATGCAAAAAAATGTAAACGTAGATGCTCAGTGTCCAGACGAGTTTCGCGGGCATTGCATCACCTTTTTGCGAGACCTTTGAATATGATTTAGGCATATCGATTTTTTGAATATGATTAAAAAAAAATCGATTTTTTAACCTTCCAAAGTAGAACCTCCTCTTAATGAGAATTAAACAGACATGCGCATGTTATTAACTCTTATCCTACGGAGAATCACTAGTGACCGAGCGATTTCTGTTTGTGCAAGTTTCTTTGAGTAATTATAGATTATACAATACTACATTTTATTATTTTCCAAAATGAAGTTTCAATATTTATTGTAGAAAGTTGTTGATGAATTTTTAGAGATTTTTTTAATCATTCTGAATAAGTGAAAAAATAAACGGATTCTAGTGACTCCCGTTTATGATGAGGCACCAAATTATAGCTAATATGATAAGGTTAACTCAAGTGTCGCATTTGTCATATGGCATGATTTTTTTTTATCGGTGCCAATTATAAACAATTAATATCGTGCCCTTTGGATCTAGTTTATGATTTGCGAAAACATGTTCCAATTAATTGTCTCTATAAATCATTTCTGCAAACAGTAATTAAAATTAACACAGGTTTAACTGATGGTTTTCTTTTTCTTTTTATTAATTTAAAAAAAAACTGAATCCGTTAAATTTCAATTAAACTTTATCGTTTACGATAATAGTATATTATATATCAAGTTTAAATTGATTTCTGTCGCAGAAAATGGAAATTTGCGGGCTCATTACACGAAGACGACGGTGCGCGCTGGTGAGGTCCTGCGACTTACTGCCGTTTTCCAGGATACTCGTCGCGCTCCGGTTACGAGTGGCGTATCTGGAATCGTCCCAGAAGGCAAATGCTCAAGATCCTCGGAACGGGATCAATATGCCCAGTGCTTGGATTCTCACGGGCATGAGTTGTTCGCGCCACTTTCAGCTAGAGGCGAGTTCTATGCGACTTGCCAGAGCGGTAGTCTCGACACCGGCAGCGACGCAGTGCTCTACAGAGTTCATCAGCTCGCCAGAAGGGATCTACCTCTGAGGGTAAATTTCGTCTCTCTCGAAAAACTTTAAGATTAAAATCGTAGTTATATACTGTTAAATTCATAATATCAAATTGTACTCAATTTAAGTTATTTTTAATCATTTCTATAAGTCACCACTGCTTCTACTCAGTATGTCGTTAATTTAATTAAAGCAATAGAGTTAAAAAATTTAACTCAAGAAAATAATTTGACTTAAATTTAGTTTATTATTTATTAATTGCAAATACATTAATGTGAACTTTGTTTACTTTAAAACTAACTATAGAAATGAATTGATTTATATTTTGACATTTAAAAATAACAAAATCTTGTTTAACTCAAGAAATAGCTATTACTTCTTTGATATATAATAGTGCGTATGATTCCCAGGTACGTCTAGTCGCTGGACCCCTGCCTATACCGTTGCCGCGAGATTATAGCGGCCTGATGCAGTTGGAAAACGCAAATAGAGGACCGATAGTTCTTGGCTGTGCAGTACCGCTAATGCCCGAAAGACCCTTACCCAATACCACGGTGCCGGAACTCCTGGAGCTCGTCGCGACTGGTCCGACCGCGCCTCGGGTGAAAAGAGCACGACTGGGATGTCCTTCTGAGGCGAGATTGCTCGCCTCGCCAAAAATGCAGCGATTACTTTCGGCTTGCAGGTAAGAAGAATTTTAATCATTGCGTGGAAAAAAATAGCTTACTCTATGAAATGTAATTATTTAAATTGTGCAGTATTAATGTAGATTTTAAAATTAAAATGTTTAATTTAGAAACAGTTACTACAGTTTTAATAAAGAATAAGGATTAATAAAACTGGGTTATTAAAAAGATAATATTACGCAGCCAAATAAGGACAATATATTGTCATTTTGCTGTCACTTATTCCGCATTCAATTTCATCAAATTAAAGGTATTTCCATAAACTGTCTATTGTTCTGATATCACGTAAACTCTTCCTTAGAATTCAGCAACTGCTGGCAAATTGTTATGCGTGCATAGCGTGCCGTTTGTTGTCAATGTGACGAGTTTATTATTTCTCAATGTATACTCTTACAATTTCGTAAACTCATGAAATCTATTTGCCCTCCTGATGCTAACTCAGTTCACATTAGATTTCAATGACAGCAAATTGTCAACAAATTGAAAACAATACATGCAGTGCATCAATTTGTTCCATATGCTAAATCTCGCTTGATTATCTGAATATATATATATATATATATATATATATATATATATTTATTAGATGTACAACTTTGCTTCCGCCGTTTTTCCGAAATTCGAAGCTTTATTGTAAAAAACTGATTATACATTTATGATTCAAAGTATTGTCCATGGCTGGCCACTACTTTCTCCCATCTTTCGGGTAGCGTACGAATTTCGCGTCGAAAAAACTGGTCATCTTTTGAGGCTATCCACGAATCGATCCAATTTTTACTTCTTCATAAGATCGGAAGTGCTGGTCAGCCAGGCCGTGTGCCATTGATCGAAACAAGTGATAGTCAGAGGGAGCAACGTCTGGAGAATACGGCGGGTGGGGTAGGACTTCCCATT
>Ga0157363_1001701_pt1 | contig 18700 bp, 5 predicted proteins | sample AttsexASBM1_FD_111477 | JGI IMG/M metagenome (GOLD analysis project Ga0157363, IMG submission 111477) | Fungus gardens microbial communities from leaf cutter ant in Ribeirão Preto, State of São Paulo, Brazil - Atta sexdens ASBM1 | ecosystem: Host-associated > Fungi > Mycelium > Unclassified ... | reverse complement strand
TATATATATATATATATATATATATATATATATACCCAAAAATATATTTATAGAATATAAACTTATTATGTATTTATATGTAGGACACTGATCATTTCTGCTTCCAAAGTATTATGGTTAACGTATGATAGGCTAATTTAAGATAATAATATATAAACTAGTATAGACTTTATTCATTACGTCAGTTAACATCATTATAGCATATTATGTCAATGAAAAATCTGATAAAGATGTTACATGACTGCAGGTCCGTATTCGACATGGCCGAATCACTGCTCTATGTTTGATAAAATCGAATCTGATAATCAAATGACGATCAATCTGAAGGGCGAAGACACACTCAAGTAAGCAAAGTGAGCACTGAGATTCCACGGAAACAATGAAACGAGCAATTTCACGAGGTGACATCCTCAGATAGAGATGTACGGAGATCGAGCAGTCAATCGATGAAACATTTCGTGTGCAAGATACAGATAACGTGCATCCTTACTTACAATAGGATACAGCGGCTGAAAATTGGTAGACGGCTTCAGCTTGCCAGTGAATGAATTATATTGATAAAACGGCATTTTTCACAATTGCGCAATCAACAATTACTAGACGACAACTTCGTTGTGCCTCTGCACAACTTTGCAGTCATAAACTGTCGTAAATTGTAGATTCTGCAGCCGCAAGTGGCGCAGCTGTAAACGGACATGATTCTTTGGCGGGAAGACAAACGATACAACAAAATTGATGATTTTAGCAGAGATAATAGGTTAGTAATGAGAAAGATCAAAAAGAAAGAATCTTAAGAAAAAAGATTTCCTTTAAAATTAATAATTTTCTATTAAATCTTCCATCGTTTCATTAACACATAAAATGTACATCCTTAAAATTTTTATCAAAATGAAAAGAATTTCAAATATTTTATAGATCAATGATTCGTGCAATCTATTTAAAAGATGATGGCCCGAATTCAAAACATACTTTTATCGATAAAAGCACGTTTTATCTCTAAAATTCTATAGTATGCGTAATGTAAATTATAGCAATTAGTGCGCTAACATTAGGTTTGTTCGCGTCGCAAGCTCCAACATGCTCCAATATGCTATCACAGCTCCTACACTTTATCAGCGCGTTGGAATGAGTAAAAACTACGGAGCATATTACAACATGTTGGAGCACGCAACGCTGACAAATCTATTGTTGTAAGCGCATTCTGAATACGGCTCTATGTTTAAAGAGCCAGTTTTAGAAATTTTCAGTTCACATATGACTGCGGTTTATTTGATGCTTCAAATACTATAAAGCATGTCTAGCACTGCCCAGTAAACGAGAATAGATTAAACTGGATTGAACTGGATTGAAATTTTTTTCTATTCGAATGCGTATTTTAAATAGCGAATACTTTTTTTGGATTTAATTGGATTCAATTGAATGAAATTAGATTCAATTGAATGCAGTTGGAAAACTGCATTTCTTATTCAAAATTTTTAATGGAACAATATTCACAATGTTTGTTCACAGAAAAAGTTAATATTATTTTTAGATTGAAAGGCATAGAGATATGCTCCATGTAATTCCTATAAATGAATAAAAATGCATTCAGGATTGAAAAGCATTCATTTTAACATTCGTGAATCAATATTTCTGAAAATCCGAATCCATTTCAATTCATTTCAATCTATTCTCGTTTGCTGGAAAGAGCAAAATGCATCCCTAAGCAGAAGGGAAGGAAAGGAGATAGGATGGGAGTCGCTTTGCGTAGAAGTCATAGAACTCCCCCAGGAAGGAAGACTAGGAAAACTTCTAATCTTTAGAACTAGAAAAAGACGAAGGATAAGTTGAATTGAGATTAAAATTAATCTACATTGGTGAAAAAGGGGAATCCACTTTTATAAATAAAGGTGGATTAATTTTGTGTTTCGAGTTAAATTTCGATTCTCGATACTCGCAGCGCTTGTGAACTTTGCAGTCCTGCGCATAATGAGTATGCCATAGGAAAAAGTATCACAAATGTAACTTAATCTCGTAAAGGCGATTATTTGGATATTTTCCAGCAAGGATATAGTCAGACACAGTATAAGGCCGGAACTAAACATTGAAGATGGAGATTAAAGATTAAAGATTGAAATTTCTTTGTCCTCATTGGTGAAATTTCAATCTTTAATCTCAATCTTCAATGCATAGTCTGATTCTGGCCTACATAGTGAATCATTACATCACTTATTGTTTGCCTATATTAAACAAGGATGAAATGATTCACTGTGTTATATAGTGTCTGTCTGTGTCCTTGCTAGAAAACATCTTCCTCAAGAAAAGAAGATTAAGACACGCAGACAAAATCGCTTTTACTGGTTTAAGTTATGTTTATGATACTTCTTCCTTTGGCGTACTCATTATGCGCAGGACTACAAAGTTCACAAGCGCCGCGAGAATCGAAACTTAACTCGAAACGCAAAATCGGTTCTAAGGAAGGTCCCATGTTCTAAGGACTGATTAGACTGAATGGAATCTTCTTAGGTCTGGTTGCACCAACGTTACTTTGATTTTAAGCAAGCTTAAAACTCTCTATCTCTTTCTCTTTTTCGGCTTTAAAGAAAGAAACTGTTTTAAGCCTCGCTTAAAGTTAAAGTTGGTGCAATCAGGCCTTAGTCTTCTTTTCTGTGTGCCCTTAATAAGCAGAAATAAAACGTTATTTTTTCAAACTTTTTTTGTTAATAACTTTTTAACGAAGGATGAGCGATAGCTAAAACTTGTTGGAGGTCATAATATGTCAAAGTCGATGGTCATTGGAGTTTAGTTCCTTAATTGATACTTTTATCACAAAACGTATAATTATATTTAACATTAACAACTCCCAATCTTATTTCACAAAAAGGAAGATGTATAAAGAGCACAAGCATGGCATGAGATGTATTTTTGTTATCCAACAATTCGCTATCTTAACTAATAAGACTATCTTCGTTTTCAGGAATCAGATAGTCGTGGCTGTCATGGTTGCTTCTGATTGCATAACGAAAAAATGCCAATGATGGACAGCGCACGAATCTACCTTGCTTTCAGATTCGATCTCCGACAGATTCATTTTCACGCGCTCGTAGCTCCTCTTTGGCCATCTGGCAAACCATCAAGAGTATCTAGTGCCACAGTATATACAGTAGCGCAACTCTCCTGATTTTATATTGACCAAAATGGAGTGCACATGCACGAAATAAATAAGTTGCTCAGTATCGGCTAAACTTCTATTTCACTTCTTTTTTTTTCGTTCTGTCCTTTAGGGCCACTTAAATGTTCGAGTAGCTGAAATACGAATCAGAGAAAAACGTAGAAGAAAAGAAAATCATGATTAGTTTAGTTTAATTTAGTTTATTGCGAAGTTTTAGAGAAAAACCACATGTTAACAGAGTAATAGATATAAAATGATACAATAGACATAATATAGTAGATATAACATAAAATAAAATACAATACAATAGTCATTAGTAACTTGCAAATGATTAGGCGTTAGCAAAATTGCTGTTACAAAGCCCACCAGCAACAAAACCGGAAATAAGACAACACTTCAATGAGAGATGAATAATTGAAATAACACACACACACAACACACACACACACACACCAATTTCGTCAATCTCGCTTAAATACTGTGAATGATATATAATTGCTGGATTGCTTTCGTTTTAGCTAGAAAATCTGCGTTCTGTGTGGTGCAATTCTAATAATTTACTAAAACGCAAGTGATCTAGTAGAAAAACAAGCATCGTGTGCTGCAGTCTTTAATTAAAATATTTTTAAATAATTTTTACAGTATAATATTTGTATCATACAACATTTATATAATTTTATATTTTATTATTTTTGTTTTTTTTTGCATACATTTTTTTGCAATTATGAATCTCTTTTAGTTTTATTACATTTAGATTAAAAAAAATTTCATGTACGTTTAAACGACCTAAAGAGAGCGAGAGAGAGAGGAAATATAAAGAGCAACTAAGAAAGAAATTCAGATGGCGTTATTAGGGAACTCGCTTATTTCGCGCATGCGCACTTCATTTTGGTAATACTAACATCAAAGGTGCCGACAGAGAATTGCACTATTGTATATACTGTGTTTGCGCCATCAGAATCGAATCGGAACTCGAAAGTGTACAGATTCTCTAAGTAGAGATTGGCCAAAGCTCCAGCATGATGTGAAACTGGAAATAATGTTTTGGAAATACGCGCCCCGCATTTTTAGAAGATCTCTAAGGTGCGGTCGGGAAGACGCTATTAGTATTACAATTTGTTGTTTTACCCTTTTATGTTTAATAAACAATGAAGATAGAATGATAGAAGTAGCGCTAATAGTGTCTCTCCGAACGCACCATAAGCGCGCATTTCCAAACACGTCATTTCCGGTTTCACAAGCCGGAGTTTCGACCAATCTCTACTTAGAAGATCTCAAAGAAAGTGTGTATTCTTCTAGATCATCCTATCAGACTTTTAGCTTAGTTAGAAGAACATCATCAATAGAGTAGCAAGTGTTCATTCAACTACTGAGTTCGCTGCAGTTTGCTGAGTGTTGAACATAGCCAATGACGCTCTACTGTTGGTAAAACGTGGAACATGTAACATCATTAATTTGCCACGCCAATCTAAAACACTTGTTAACTCGCATAAAAAGTGAGGTTATAAACCTATGTTATACAATAACTAATTTATCAGTAAGTACGTCATTATCTGAATATAAAATATAATAAATACTTTACATAATTTTAGACTTGATATCACTTGTGTAAATGAAAAGCAACTTGTGATTATTTCATTTTCAATATGAAATGTTAATTACAGAAAATATGATTTTGTATTTTTAGCTATGAGCCTATCGATCATAAAACCTATTCAATAATGTGCTTTTGATTTTCTGTTTCTTGTTTTTTTTTGCTATTTTTTATACCTTGAGCGGAATCCAGAGATTCGAAATAATCTTAAGTTAACGCATGAACCAATCAGAGAGTCTATTAGCATCTTAAGACATTGTTTGAGATTAAGAATGGATTCTGACTCTTGTCTTTTTATCTCTTATTTTTCATTTTCTGTCATCCAAAATAAAATTTAACAAACTTCAGAAGAAACGTGGCAAAAAATATATTCTCGATAAAATAATCGCAAAGAAGTAAAAAGCAAGAAAGATAGAAAACAAAGAGCACATTATATGATTAATTAAAAAATTCACAGGTATATTCAGCTCGCAATTTCGCATCATTGTCGTAGGTAATAAAAAATTAGTATCTGAAAAGGTTTTACTTTACTACAAAAAAATTACCTACTATATTAGATTGAGATAAGATCTTGAAAATTCTTAATTTTTCGTAGATATTTATGGAACATAGAATGTAGTCTGTTTGTCTTAAAAATTCTTAGTTTTTCGTAGATATTCATAATCGGACGTAGAGTGGTGTTGAGGGCGGAGAATTTCTTAGTTTTTCAAACAAATGAAAGTGACACCACTCTCGTCCCATTATAAATATCTATGAAAAAATAAAATTTCTAATATCTTGTTTCAATCGAAGTACAGTTTTCTGCCAGTCTCATTACTTTGCTCTGCAAACGAGAATGGATTGAAATGAATTGAAATGGATTCAGATTTTCAGAAATATTTGATTCATGAATGTTAAAACGAATGCTTTTCAATTCTGAATGCATTTTTATTCATTTATATAGGAATTGCATAGAGCATATCTCTATGCTTTTCAATCTAAAAATAATATTAGCTTTTTTTGTGCACACAAACACAATTGTGAATACTATTCAATTAAAAATTTTGAATAGGAAACGCAGTTTTTCAATCCAATTGCATCCAATTGAATCCAATTAAATTCAAAAAAAGTATTTGCTATATAAAATACGCATTCGGATAGAAAAAAATTTCAATCCATTTTAATTCATTCTCATTTGTTGGGTGAATAAAAAAGTGAAAGGATCAGAAAGAATTAGCATAGAAAATATGCGTTAATAACCTATATAATTCATCATAAATTATTTTCCTTTATTATATATTATTTTAATATAAGAATATTTATAGAATTATCTTGTAACGATAGTCTCGTGTGTCCCTGGCAATATTTAATCGATATGTATTGTTATAAGCGCAACTTTACTCATTTTTGTAAAAAAAAATCGCATAATTTGTTCGTTATTATATCCGAGATATCTGAAACTATATTTTACCGAGCCAATACTACATCTCGTGCACTCGTGCTGCTTCGTGTAAAATGTTAGTTTCCCGAAACTAGCGCACTCTAGCAATGTTACGAGGTTAGATATAGTTGCAACAGTTGCAAGTCTCCAAAAGTTGCAAGTCTCTCGTGTAAAAAGGTATTAATTACGTCTTATAATAATATTTTTCTGTAATCTAATTATAAGATATAAACAGGACTTCAATAGAAAGATTATGTTAGGCTCTAATATTAAGAATTTTAGCTTCTTACATATGTGAACATGACACATATCTCACTCATGATTCTTTTCATTGAGATTATGCCCATGTTCATAATGACGCCTTATATTTAAGGCTTCCTTAAATTTATCTTTAGATAACCCTACAAATTATTTTATTGGTTACTAAACATCTCAAAATAAATTTAAGAATGCCTCAAATATAAGGTCTATTGGTCTGTTTTCTGTTCCTGTGCTAGAACTCTTAAATATCAAACATACACCTATCTTGCTTTTCCAAAAATGTATTTAATTCAGTCACAAAAAATAGACTTTATTTATAGTATCAGAGTACAGACATTATTTCACATTGTAAGAATATATTCAAACTTGCATATCCGTATAAACATATGCATAAAGAAAATTACTCATTCACATTTCTCTTATAAAGTCATACATAAAGTGCGATGTTGGATAATTTTCTTTATGCATATGTTTATGCAGCTATGCAACTTTGTGTGGATATACTCTAACGCATACTTATGCTGTGGAACATAATATTAATAAATAAAATGTTATCTACTTTGTTTCAGGTGTCATGAGTGATATCATGAGTGAGATACTGTTAATACAAATGATTATCTAAGGAAACATTACGGATCCATAAGATCTTTAGTTCCATATTTGTATTGCCAGGTATGATACATATTGAAGGTATTTCTTTCTTTTTGGATGTAATTTAGATTATTATATACAAATGATAAATATATAAATATAAATATATTATATAGAGCAGGCCAGATTTTAGCAACTGTAAATTGTTGATAAATGTCTCTTAAATGCATATTCTTAAATGCATATCCTGCTAAATAAATCAGTTCATACTGAATTGAATCAATTGACATAGATTTCAGCGATTTATTTCCACCAGGGTATCAACACTTTACAGTCCCTGATGTAGGGAATATACAAAAATATACATCATCTTTTAAACAATTAACTATATTCACAAAAATGTATATTATATATTAACTTAATTAACTTTTTTTGCTTATTGATCATAATTGCTTATTTTATTGCTAAATGCATATATATATATATATATATATATATATATATATATATTATATCTTGATATCCTAAATTATTTATCAGAGCATATGTATCCAACTATAACAAATTGCATTATGAAATGCACCCCTAATATCCTCATATAAATTTCAGGATCTTTGGATTGGAGGGTCTCTTATTTGGATTTATTCCAATCAATAACACCACAAAAAATTCGGTGATTGCATTATCTTGTGAAATCAATGGTATTGAGCTCTATATTACATTATTATATCATGCTTACAATGTAAAAATTTTCATTAGGTTTCATAATTGACATTAATAAAATATTAATCAATGCCATAGATGTCTATGGCTAAATCGTCGTGAGCAAGCACAAATTGTTTCAATGACTTTCCACTATGGCAGCCCTATCATGCACTATTTTATCGACAGAGTGCTCGCGTTCAAGAAATCAAGAGACATCATGGCTGAAAGATGTACATATACCTTGTGATTTGCAGCAATGTGTTAATTCATTTCATTGAATTCCATATATAACAGATATGCTATAACAAATATCTATGGTAAAAAATCAAATATATGTAAAGACAAGAGAGGAAGGAAGAAAGAGAGAGAGAGAGAGAGAGAGAGAGAGAGAGATTGAGAGAGAGAAAGAGAGAATATGTCAATTCTTTTTATTGAGTTGCATATATGATAGATATACTGTAACAAATATCCATGATAAAATTGGCTTTAAATTTCATAAATAAAAAACTTGTGCATTCATGGTGTTGATTAATAGAGCTAATAAATATGTAGGAGGTCTTATGTAGTGATATTGTGAAAACATTGACTAGATCATTGTAATAGTTTACAATTAATATAATCTTGCAGGATTTATTAATATAAAACTATAAAACTGTATCTCAATATGAAAACGATACTTAATATCTTTTATCCAAGATAGACAATTTGTTTTCAGGATCGCTTTAGTACACGGTCCGTACGCATTGGACCAAAAGTGCATAAGAATAAAAATATTGGGGATAAATGGGGACTAGAATATCACAAAGCTGTACAGGATGTTGTATTTAGCCAGCATTGTTTACCTTTCATGCCAACCGAACCATCAGCATCTTTGAGCGAAGATATTGTAGAACCTGGTCCATTATATGTGTGCAGACATTGCAGAGATTGGTGAGTTAAAATAAAATATTTTAACAATTGCGTTAAGAAGCGATGGAATTTTATGATTTATTTTATTATATAACTATAATGCGTGTACGGATGATTTTTGTTTCAGTTTTCGTTTTCAAAGCAGTTTTGAGGAGCACAATGCACGGCATTGTTGGATTTTAGGGCTCTGGTGTCGTTATTGTTTCGATACAATATGTAATCATCCAGCCAGGAAAGGTTATAAAAAATGCTCTGAATGTTTAGAAAAAGATAGTAAAAAACGCGCATATTTAATATCAAGAGGTAGTATTTATTTATCAAGTAGGCAGTTACGAGTGGGAGTTATAAAAGTATTCTACAACCAGTGCCAATTTATCGATCACATGAAAATGCATCAATTAAGCGTGGTAAATATGGGTGATTTAATGTTAATTCCTCTACCTATTGACATGAGCAGTAGTGATTGGTCTTCTGAATTTGAGATACTGTGCGAAGCACTTATGGAAGTGACATTTTTGTTACGCATACATATTATAGATTGGTTAAAGGAGCATAACTTGCAAGATAATTGGTGGAAACTGGTTAATGGCAACAGTAATGATGCTAAGATAAAGGAAATTGTCGATAAATATCAGGGTCGACAATTATTCAAATCCTCCTATAAGACAATTACCGATATGTTTACGAATTCCGATTCTTCTAATGTTACATATAATATTAGAAACTCCCCAGATATTGAATTTATTGATAATGATTCCATAGATAAAAATACGAATAATTCTGTTGATTTAATCAAAGATAAGAATATCGTAGAAAATGAAGATAATCCATGTACATCAAATGATATTACTTTTGTTGATTGCGGTCCTACTTCACAATATTTTGAACCAGAAATACCAGTAAATCCTAAGAGTACACAACAGTTAAAAACTTATCGCTCAGCTAATACTATCAAAATAAATAATAAAATGATGTATGAAACGTCTAAGGATCGCAATTCACACGAAACAAATATGATTCATGAAAACGTTATAAAAAAAACTACAGAGAACAATCTTAGTAAATCTAGTAATCCTACTAATATAACCAAAACTGGCGTTAACACAATTATGAACAATTCATTTAAGATTAGTATCCCATTTTCTTCTAAGACAAGTTCAATAATTAAGACTAATTTAAATCAATCGACACAAAATCTTCAAACATCAAATAATAAGATATTAAATGTCCAAGATCCAAAGAATATTACAATAATTAATCAATTTCCATCTCATCTTATTTCTAACCAGAAAATAGTTCTCGTTGGACAGAATTCATATAATGTCATATCTCACAGCAAGAATGAATTGATTACTAAAACAAATTCAAGTAACTCAGTAGTAGATAATAGCGGTTCCAATATATCAACACAGAAGAGATCTTATTCCAATGTCAAGAAACAAGAATCGGATGAAAAAATTATAATAAGTAACGGACAAAAGTACGTCATTAAACGTATAAAAAACACCACGAAAGTTACGAAACAACTGACATCTGAACATAACATTTCAAAGCCAAACGTTTTAAAACCTACTAATTCTAACGAAGTCGAAAACAGCACGCAACAAACTACTTTATTTTCCAACAATGTTTCCATCTCAACACCTTCGTCATCTCCTAAATTATCCAATAATGAATCACATGTTAACAAAACTTCAATTATGCCAAAATTACAAAAAATGCCTCCGCATTTAATTCCAGTATCTGCCATGCATCCGAGATACATGTCGGAAATAATATCATTGATTAAAGAAGATAATGGAGATCTTTATATGGATGTAAAATTAGTAGATCGTATTGCGAAAGAAAGCTTTCTTGCTGTGTGTGATGTAATAACAAAATATAGACGAGAAATGTTTAATGAATTTTATCAAATGAATAGCTTGGAATTGAAAAAACGGCTGGAGCATTTGCAATATATTACTGATGAAATGAAAAATGTTATGAATTTCATATCAGACAACGTTTTTCAAGAAAAATTAAGAGCTGTTAATACTATCAAATGCATATTAGAAGAATGTCTCAATAAATCTAACAAAAATGTACAGGATGAGAAAATAAACGATGATATGATATTAAATGAATGGGAAACAAAGGTAAATCAAGAACATAGATGTCTATCGTGCAATAGATATAGGAAACCTGAATCATATATAGTTGGCTTTTCAAAATTAGCTATGAATGAGAATGATTATTGTTCTTGTTATAAAGAAGTTTGTCAAGATTGTCAATCTTACCAAGGTAGTGTTTCGCGGTTTGTCGCGCATCAAAACTTCCATAAGAAGAAAAAACCTTTTGTTTGTCCAGACTGCGATTCCAAGTTTAAGTCTCCTATATCTTTAGAAGTTCACACATGGACTGTTTGCTTTCATACATTGAGAAAAATCACATTTGGTTGTAAAATTTGCGAAATAGATGGTTTTAGAGATTTAGAATCGATCACTAGACATTTTGTTGTCATGCATTGCAATACAAAGATCGGTTGCGAAGTTTGTAATCGGGTATTTGCCTCGTATAATGAGTATATACAACATCGTACAGAGACACATCCAATAAGGACACAGCAGAAGCCAGTACGATTAGTAATATATAAATTAAGTAATGTAATCTTACGTTGCGAGAATTTCATGCCATATTTGGAGAAGAACCCTGTAATTCGAAAATTAGTATGGTTTAAATGTCCTTTTTGCCAGTTAATAACTACAGATAATAAACATGTGGCGATGCTATTGAACACTCATTTACGAAACAATCATGTAGGACCCTTATCAAAAATTCTTAGCGAGAAAGCATTTACTTTAATTTTTGGTTTTAAAATGACAAGAGCTGTCATTTTAAATGCTGAAAAATCTCTTTTGAGTAATACCATAGTACCTAAAATCGTGAATACTCAAACTATTAGTTCAGAAATATTCGAACGTGGTTCTCAAAATATGGAACATATATGGCCTACAGATACCAAGAAAATTAACGAAAGTTCACAAGTAGTGAAGAACATTGATGATAAGGAAAAAGAACAATTATTGCCAAAAATAGTCAGCGTTGTATCGATGAATGATTTAAAGCCATCTAAATCTGAGAAAGCAATCACGAAAATTTTAACTGAAACGAAGGTGAAATCTAATTCTCCTTTTTTTCAACTTATAGTTAATAGTGACGGAAAAATGGTCCCACATGAAGAAACAGTAATGGAATTAAATGATAGCAAATCTAATAATAAGAAAAAGATAACAGAGATAATAAAGATTGGTAAAGATACCGAGTTGATAATGAATACTTCACACATCTCCGAATTTGAGAAAAAGCCTTTATTAATGGACATAGTTGGTATTCCAAATTCGTCAATTGCATCAAATGAAAAAGTTTTAAGTTCCATATCCGAAGCAACTACAGATAATTGTATAAAAATAGTTGATGTTAAAACAATATGTAAATCGAATATCGAGCCACTCGTTAAAACAGAAATGTGCGATACACAGACAAAAGATGAAAATGCAAGCAACATGGGATTCATGCCAAAACCTCCTCCGCTTGCCAGGATTCCACAGCATTTACTTAAATCTATGGAAATTAAGTCGGAAAATAAGCCGACTAATGACTCAAATTCAAGATCGGATTTCGTCCAAAAAACTGATAACTCAAAAATGCGTATCGCTTTAGGATCGCAAAAGGAAGTTGTTGATTACCTATGCCACTTATGCAAAGAACGAATTAATACTTCTCAATTCGTAATGGAGGCGCACTTTCGTGAAAAGCATTCAGATAAATACAAAGTGACAATAATCACTCCACGATTATTACGGATGTCACATAACTTTATTAATGGCGACTATAAACAATTTATTAATAACAGGAAACGGAAATCGGATAACACTTTATCTGTAACTAAAAGAAAACGTCGATGGACGCAGAAAAAACATACAGAAATAAAGGATACGAACCCACCAATAGGATTATGTGTCAAGCAAGAAACTGCAGAGGATGATGAAGGTAATTTTATATGCAAGAAATGTGGTCAACAATGCTCTGACATATCTAATTTGAGAGAGCATATTGCTGCCAATCATCGATTAAAGGGCCGTTACCTGATATGCTTAGAATGTGGCGAGAACTTTGTGGTTGCACCCAGCTTGCAGATGCATCTTAAAGCTTTTCACGGCATAGAAGATCCTCTCAATTATATGAATCAAAATCCTTCTTACGCTCCTAGCCTTGACAGTGACTTGCAAACGGAAGAGAAAACAACGATAGCTAATCAGTGCTATGTCTGTATGGCAGTTTTCGAAGATAAAGCTGCAGTGGATAAGCATCTGAGGGTGCATGGTATGGCTTTCTTGAATCGTAAGAGGATAGAGGCAAGAAATGCTTTGGAGAAAAAGGCCAACGTGGAAAAGAATAAGCAAAATATTAAAGATTCAAAGGAGACTGTAAAACAAGACAAACCAGTGGAAACCATCTTAGAAAAAATTAGTGTAAGTAATTAAGTAATTAATGTAATTAAATTCTCATTTGTTGAAAATGGTGTTATTGATTTATTATCAAACTATGTGAATTATCAATTGTGTGATTATTTTAGGCGGCCATATAGTTGCAAAAGATGAAACGTATAAAAGGAAGAAGATATGTGAAAGGGAGCAATGTTGTAATATGATGGATTCATTAATCTTACTTATGTGCTCATTTTTGTACATTTGCGCGCCGAACCCTTCATTATCACTAAATATTGCATCAGTGAACCATTAGAGTTCTTTTTTTTATTATCTTGTAATATATTACTTTTTTTGTAATACTATTTAGATAAGCAAGTAGAAAATGATTTATTATTCGTTAAGACGTAATCTCGCTGCGAGCGAGATAGTAATAGAATTAGAATAGATAATAGATAAGTCTGACAAAAAGCAACAAAAAGCTTGATATTCTAATTTATCATTTTTTTTGTTAACATTTTGCTATGTTATATGTATATATGTATATTTATATAAATATATATAGTATTATAAATATTTATATAAATATATAAATATATCTATATACATATACATTTATATATTTTATATATCCTTCGAATACAATTTATATTAATATTTGTTGTAAGTTCACTATTCTGAATAAGTTAAAGTTAAGGCATAATTTTTATGTAAGTTTTAATGTAAGTATTAAATATATACAATTTTATGTAAGTATTAAACGTTTGACATATGTAAATAGACATGCAATGTCCCGAAACGGGAACAACGTTAAACTACTGAAATTTAAGACGACAATGTGTCTCGAAAAGTTTTAATTCCAAAAATTAGAGCATAATCAATACTGAAAAACATAATTTTTCGGGACATTGCATGTCCACCAGTTAGTAAGGTCTATTTAGTCTGATTGATATTCGAGATGCAATTTCTCTCCTGATTCAAAGGATGATTTATATAAGATATAAGATATAAGAAAATGTAAATAATTGTAACGGAGTATAATGCATTTATGGAGTAATACCTTTTTGTATTATATTTAATTAGTTAAATATTTTCTGACTTTGGTATATAAGAATGAAAAATTCTTATATCAGTGAACATTTATCGCATTAATCGTCTCTTATTGAAAGACTATGGGATGGATGCTCAATGTAATAAAACAAAAATGAATAGAATATATATAGTTCTTTATATATTATATCATTCTTATTTGCACAATGCTGATTATTGCTTAATGCGTAAAGTATTTTTTTTTTATTGATTGACACATCAAGATATCCGAATTATGAAACTAATCGGATAGCAAGACTTTGGAAGGAAACCGTTTCCTCACCACTTGCCTTATCTACATATTTATACGTACATACTCGATGGCATGAAAATATTGGTACGTTTCAATACATGTTCACGTATGTTATGAATAAAATGTGGCATTCTTATTTTAAATCGCTTTTTCGAGCAGATATTTTCATTGCACATGAGCGCAGGTACTAGAGAAAGGGTTTGGGGCACTGAACACTTTGATTGCAGTCCCGTAAGAGTATTTACAATTTGTCCTTTTTAAAATACTTTAGGAGTTTTAAAGTTGTGAAAGTATTCTATTTTGGAATATTCGATATGAATATATCATTAATTACAAATAGAATATTTTAAAGTGATGTTGAAGTTTTCCATTTTGATTTCTGTTACTCTTCTTACTTATTATAAAATAAGATAAAACTAGTGCATTTTCGAAAACAACATATTTTTTTTACGATACAAGTTATATCAGAAGAGGGCCAAGATTACTCAATTTATTTCATTATAAAACAAAATAAAAGGATATTATAGATGTTTGGTCCCTTTTATAATCCTCCAAGACAAACGTATACTCTTACGGGTCTTAAAATTTGCTATTCTTTTCTTTTTTTTTCTTTTTTTTTGGCACAGTTACTAGCGAACACACATGTTTAAGATTACATTGCGATTGGTTCATGATCATCGCATTTACTTTACACATACGCCACTTTGAAGAGTCTCCGCACAATCTTGACGCACTATTCCGCTTATTGATTTGAGCACAAATAAAGTCAATTCTCACGACAAGTTGAGCCGGATGTCCATATTGTCTTTTCCCTTTGATAATCTATATTGCATTAACAATGTCGATTTTATAATGTTCCATTGCACAGTTTCCTACTGAATCATGTAACGCTTAATAAATAATTGTTAAACAACATTAACATTATTTAACGTTGGATTTTGAATTGACTATCGAAAGATCTAACCGGTTTTTGACATATTGATTTAAAGCTAGCTAATGTACGCTATATTTTATTATTATATATAATATATTGCACAGACTCTGTTACGAAAATCCTAATATATATTGCGCCTCGATAACTTTAATTATCTCTTAATTATCTCTTATCACGCTGCATGATAATTTTCCTTCGTCTATCACATGAAACATCTAAATAGAAATTTTCAATTCGTGTTAGATTGTCTAAGCGGCTACGATAATTAGGAATTTTGATAGAATCGCTGCCCCACTTTCGGAAGGACTTTGAAATATTAGATGTTGCAAATAGACCACGAGAAAATCAACGTAAGTTTTTTCCTCATATATCTTTTCTCTTAAACTTTAATACACTTTATATCACTTAGACGAAATTGTTACGTGCACAATATTTTACGTTACAGGAGTCGATCGCTTCTCTTCGCAGGAAGTACCGACATTACTGTCGACATCAGTATTCGATTCCTCCCCTGGGTTATCCATATCGATTACTGAGATCACTGGACTCGTTGGACGAGGCTTTGATTCTTGACGGAAGTTCGGTACGATATCGTGTCGAGTCTCTGAGGTGGAATCGTTCTTTAAAGATGCAGAATCACCGATTATTTTCATGGACGAAGAGGACGACGAACTCGACTGCATCGTCTTTAGTTCGTGTTCAGCAGGACTGACTGCCTCTTCACTATCGTTTTCTCTGAATAGCTTTCTTAGATCGCTGCCCAGTCTTGTATCGATTGGACTCATCTTTGAATCTACGGGGATAGTTAAGGCTAAAGAATCCGGTGGTTTCTTGACTCTGACAGTATTGGCCTCGCTGAAAGAAACCTTGACCTCGCTCGCGGTCCATACGTCGGAGTTGGGACTGCACGAACCACGAGTTGTTGTTTGGGTAACCTTCGGTTTCGTCGCATCATCCATCGAATGCCAACGATGCGGTCTCGTAACCGATGTACCTTGTGCAATGGCGCTTAAACTGTTCGCTGGAATTATTCGATGAGGAAACCGAGGTGAGCCGCGTATCTTTTCTCGAGAAGATGACTGACTCGTGCTCGTCTCTGAAACACATCGCAATGTTTGAATTTAGAAATTTTCTCTTCAGAATGTCTTTATGAATTTATTAAGATATATTATAAAGGCAAATAAATGAAATGAGCAAATGGCAATGAGCTAATGAAAATTGGCGTTATAATAATTGCGCTATTATTTCATGAATCAAATATTATAAATATGCGTTAATAAAAATAAATGTAAAAATAAATAAAAATATAAAAGTTTTGGCTAATTTTTTAGTCATCTTCAGTATAACATTACAAAAAGTCGATATAAGTTAAATGAGTAGTCATGAGAACCACCATTCTTTCATGCAATCCCATACCACTTAGACAGCTGGATGGTGCCAGTCGATTGATTGATTTTTAAAGACAACGAGGTCAGAATTTAAAACGAATGAGATTAAACATAGAAAAATAACTAACTCCTTCACTTTTTTATTAAATTACATTATATTAGCATACATGTCAAGTACGTTGATGTATGTATATACGTTATACTGAAGATTGCTAAAAGATTAGCCGAAATGTCTATATTTTTATATACAAATTTGTAATATTTGATTCATGAAATAATAGCGCAATTACTACAGCGCCAATTCCCATTGTCTCATTTCATTTATTTACATTTGCAATTTTGGAAATTTGTTTCTAATATTAATTGTTTAAGATATATTATGCAATAAAATAAACATTAAAACCATATCTTTTTTTTCTCTTTTTAAGAAAAAAAACGATGTTTTTGTCGAATTTGAATCGAAATTGAATATAAAATTTAATGAAAATAATATTAAAATAAATTTAATAAATATATGAATTTATGGAAGCTGTAAAATTACAACGTACGTGATATTTCTATAAAAGTAAAAATATTTAAAATAAAATGTATATTTAGTTAAGATAATATATTGAAGAGTTAAGTCACTTACGTGGCGGTAGACTGAAATTTACTTTAGGCTCGCTACTTTCCTTACGCCGTAGTCCTACTAAGCTTAACCTACGGTCTTCCTCGCTAGTAATGCTAATTATTGGTCCTGAACCGCATCGTGTATGAGGCGAATGAGTGCCTTGGGCATCGACTTGGCAAGTAGAGGCAGCTTTCGCGCCGGGCACTAAACCAGCGATGTAGCCCATATGGACTCGAAGCGCTGATGCAACCCCTAATGAAGGTAATATAAGCAGGATAAGCTGCATAGTTATATTAAATATGTGGATGAATTATAGGAAATGCGAAACAGAAAGAACGAAACAGGAAATACAAACTGCATTTATCAAAATACGAACTTATATGCTATATATTATATAATACGCAATAACTTCCCTTTCTCTCTTTTCCATCAATTCACAAAACGATTATGGACCGCAACATGAATCGAATTCAAATAATTTACATTTATTTCTCGCAAGCATTTCACGACTGAACAAAAAGAGGAAATTATTCCTATACAATAGGCAGACAGACCCAATTCCAATTTTAACTTTTATTTCTTTCCGCAGTTGTAACGACGTGCTTTTATAAAAATGTTCCTTTGTGAGAGATAACTCGCTTCTGACGTTACAATATACATATATAGTTAAATCGTGTCTATATCACACCGCTTTAAGGTGTAAAGTGGTTCTATTCTTTCATTCTTTAGCGCTTTCTCTTACCGGTGAACGATGCTGTGGAGGTCTTTCTGCTACTCGGCCTGCTGCCGAAGAGACTGAAGAGTCGTTGAAAAACGCCCAGCCGATTTGGACCCTCGGTCTCCCGGCGACGGTGTAGCTTGTAAAGGTCGGCCAGGCTTTGTCTGGGATCGCCGGGCTCCAGATCCGGTTGACTGCTAAATGCTACGGTACCGCGACGTATGCCTAATTTCAACAAGGGTCAAACTCATACATGACGCGGAACCACCATTATGGGTCGAGCGATCATTATGATGGACATTATTAATTGAAACCTTGGTTTCTATCTAACTATCGGAATTCCGCATAAGCCACGAAAGCGCGCGAGTTTAGACTACATTTATGCGGAAGTGAGTCATGAATCCAATGAATATTCGCGCTCGCAACTGGAAATCCTCCATTATTTGAAAAGAGATATCCATCTACCTCTAATAAATGCATAATAATTTCGCGAGGTTACTTATGAATTAAGAATCTTTTTATACCTATTTTGATCAATTTGCGTTATTTATTTAGTGAAACAAAATGTGAGTATTCCAAATTTTTTCTCTATATTGAGTGCGATCCACTTG
>Ga0157363_1001700_pt1 | contig 18710 bp, 5 predicted proteins | sample AttsexASBM1_FD_111477 | JGI IMG/M metagenome (GOLD analysis project Ga0157363, IMG submission 111477) | Fungus gardens microbial communities from leaf cutter ant in Ribeirão Preto, State of São Paulo, Brazil - Atta sexdens ASBM1 | ecosystem: Host-associated > Fungi > Mycelium > Unclassified ... | reverse complement strand
TTGATTATGTTTCTTACCGATTGATTTTCAGTGATTATTAAGTTCAGAAAGTCATTGTTTTTGTATGTTTGCGATGTGCTTATCATTACATAATTAATTAAAACAAATGGAAGAAATTACAGTATTCTTAAATAAAAAGAAAAAGGTTAATTGAATTGCTATAAAATGTAAACAGTAAAGTTCAAAGTTTTGTTTCTCATTGCATTGTATTGTTGTGAGCACTAATGAGAGTAGAGTCTTGATCTTGGGTGATGTAATTACGGGAAAATTACCAGACCGGACATCCGGTTTGCACGTGTAGCATGTACGCGCATCCCTAAGTAAAGTGCATCGGGCAAACCGAATTACCATGGGACCGATTGCGGTCGTTGTACCGAGCGATCTTCGATCGGTTATTCTCGCGATTGGATATACACGGTCGACACTTCACTGCGACCGTGCGTTAGGACCATTATTGCAACTGCCGGTCTACCGCCGGTATACTCAATTAATTCGAGATAATCCTAATCACTAATTGCGCTCTCACGATTGAATGTCGCGCGCCGATTCAATGCACGTCGCTTTCGTTCCTGCCGATCTTCATTGATCAATAGTTGTGATCAATCGTTGGTTCCCATGTTTACATTGGTTACTATCGAAATTGTTAATTGAAGAGATAGATGTACTTGTTCTAACATTTTGATTAACTTGATTAACTCTGTTGTTGCTCACATTGCTATACTGACGTCGACCCAAATTGGTTTCGCTAAACTTTACAAGTAAGCGCTGTTTTGATATATACCCTCATAATTTTTAAAGAATAAAAAAAATTTGATTACGTTTAAAATAATAATTTCTTTAAGAAAACAATGAATTTTGAATGAGATGCTTTATAAATATTGTCTTTTTTATAATTTGCAATCGATGTTGTGTTTTATATGTGTGACATGTTTTTAACTTTACATTAAATGGTATCAATATTTCAGATTTATAAAAATAAACAATACTTTGCCAATGTGGATTTGATTTACTCTTAGCTTATAAATTGAAAATACATTCATTGTCAATAGCAGGACTATTCGCGTAATCGGACGTTTGGATTATCTCAGGTCTGATTCCACGGAACGAAATTTAGTGCCGATTGTACTGCAACTGTAACGCAGCCATTAATACATCGAGCATTACAAACGACATTTATTATGCTATATGCAAGGGTGGTGTATCATCGGAGAAACAATTACAAATGTACAATTTCAGTGCAGAATAATCGGTGCATTGCTTTAATCTATCATATTTTGGCAGTAGACTTCCAATTCTACTTGACACAAATTATTTACAATATATAATCATACTTCCTTTATTTTTTATTACTTTTTATATGAATATATCAGATATTTTTTACTATTAAAAAATTAGAGGTTATAATTTAATAGAGAAAATAAGAGTTATAAATAAAAGATGTTATCTTCAGTTTTTTAAAATTAATTTTGTATATGTATAAAATAATATATTTTTAATATTTTTTATTATTAAATTAAAATAAATTAAATTATGTTAGAGTTTTCGCAGTTGTTAGTGCGTAAATTATACATTTGTAAGATGATAAGATTCACAATTTTCGCACAATTAGAATGTACTTACCAGATGAAGTTAACTGCATACGTTTCAACTCTGGATTTGTGAATCCTCTTAGTGCGATAATTGATGAGGTCGAGTAGATACAAAGTAGTTTGTACTCGACCTCACCAATTATCGTGCTGAAGAGGACTCACATAAATCCAAAGTCGAAATGTCTGCAGTTAACTTCATTTAGTAAGTACATCTCCAATTGTTTGCGAATTATATCTTATCGCTATATGAATATGTAATTTACGCATTAACGACATAAACATTTTATCTGTATTGGATTTATTATTACTTATAATATTGCTTATTCTATTCCTAAAATATTGATAAAAATTGTAGTATGCTTAGCTAATAAACATATGAATATATCTCACACATGAAGAAGACAAAGAAAGAAGACTTTACAAGAAGAATTTAAGAAAAATGTTTTTAATATAAGTGAAAAATGTTTTTTCTCTGTAGCACAACATTCTGATATCAAAAATATGTGTTAATTTATTAAACGAATATTATTAACAAATACGATTAGTAAACTAATATTCTTATCTTTTATACTTGCACTATTATCATTTTTATATCTTATAGATTTTTATCACGTTTATTTTGCTCAACAGTTCGACAAACGGACTATCTCTTGCTGCCCGCAGTGATCGCTTGAGAAAGAGATAGCCCTCTTTACAAAAAATTGAAGTATAGTCTCGTAAGTCTCGTACTTTTGAACGAAGTGTGGAAGCGGTTTTAAAACTCTCCATGTGGATCGTTTTAATCGATCTTGATCTAAAACTTTATCATATCTAAGCCAGTTTCTCGACGACGTGTGTCTTCGTCGTCTGAACTTAAGCTGGATTTTCTGACTCTCCTTACCTCTAGAATTTTTCCAATCTTCTCGCGAGATTAAATGTTCTTCCACGCAGAACATGATTCACCTTGCGTCCTTATGTGCGACACATCTGGAACTGAGAAGCGGATTAAGACCATTCGCACAGATAAATCCGAGAGATATCGAACGGCGGCGAATAAATACGCCAAATAGGTAATTTAAAAATGAAGAACATCGATTGGTAGAACGAATAAAAGAGAAAGAGGGGGAGGGAGGGTTACTGTGTTTGCACACCATTCGGCGTTCGATTAAAGTAGAAATCCTGCAGTTTTCTGGGGGCAAACTGGCGAGTGACGGCTATGATTGGCCACCCCGAAGCGGAATTCCCGCGGAACGCTCTTTAATTTCCGGGGACAATGCCGAGCGGAAGGATCGCGCAATGCTGCTGTGACGAACGTCTCTAATAAAAAGATATTTATGTGCGTTGAAAGTTCGGACCGCCCACGGCGTGACCGGGATGAAACTCGTGTGGCGCGTTTGCATCGTCTCGCGAGCGGGTAAGATAAGAGCAAGCCAGCGAATGTGCGAACGAGTCTATTTAGTTTTTGAAACTTGTACTCATTACCGGGAGGCATGACCTATATTATTATTGGTCTCTGCGCAACGACCGTAGACACAGAGATTTAATGTGTGAAAATGGTGGAAGTATAATTGACTTCTTCTACTGTCAGTAATAGATTGTTACAGCAAAATCTCTGTACATTGTGAGTGATTAGCTTGACTGATAATATCACAACTTTATTATTTTATAATGAGTCGAATTACAATTTTCTGAAGTTAAAACGTTTTTTAATTGTCAATTCGTATGATCAGTGGCAATCAATTTAATATATATATATATATATATATATATATATATAATCAATTTAATAAAATTAATATTATTGCGTTTTTTGTTATAAAATAATATTTAATTAATATATGATATGTTATTATAATTATATTATTTATACATATAATTTATGTTTATTGTATATCGAGATATTTTCTCGATAAATATTAATTTTTATAATATCTTTTTTTACTGATTTACACTTGAGATTTATTGTATTCAATTTATCGTAAAATTAAAGTTTTATCTAAGAATTTCAATGTTTTAAATACTTATTGTATTTTTGTTTTTGAATTTTTTTTCCAGTCGTAAATAATAATTCTTATTATCTTATTTAATTAATTTTATTTACTCAGTTATAATCAATCATCGTTAAATTGAAAATTTTATTACTTGTATTGTACATACACCTGTATTATACATATTTATTTTTCTTTCTTGTTTTATTCTAAAAAATTACAAACATACTGATGACATACATATAAACACATAAAAATAACATATAGCAGACATGATTTTGATCTAAATACATAAAATATTAAAATTAGAGACAGTTCTATTTATTTTCTTTTATTTTTGTGAAACTATCTAACTTTTGTCGAAAATATCGGGTTACAGTAAACACGAAAATACATTGTTAACCGGAAATTACTGTCGAATTTCTAGTGTCCGTTTCTCTACCAAGGCTACAGAGTAGCTAATTGCTAGAATAAAATGCATTTATTTTGTTGGCGTTGAAGTGAGTGTTCACGCAGATGCTTGGCGTCGCATCGACGCCGATAATACACCGGATGTGAGAATGCCATTCGCTGATTTCCCGAAGGACTATCTTTCGCTCTATAATTAACCGCCAACTATAACGCGCTCGGTCGTCTCAAGAGAGAAAGCACGAAAGAAGTCAAGCACGGAGTGGATGTTCCTAGATTAGAAAGTTCGTGCGTCGAATAACTTTTAAAAGTATTGTGTTGTATTGGAAATATTACGTCTACCTAGCTGCCCCCTCCCTACTTAATCAAATCTTTTAATGAATAATTTATATAATATTGCGCTATTTATGCCCTCTCAAAAAAAAATGTCCGCAAAAAAAATGTTTGCGCTCATTTCGTTTAGTTAAAAAAAAATTTTGTGTGGGGTAAACTGTCAGTTAGCCGCCCATATGTGTTAATAATAACGCATGAATCCTATGTATTTGATTTTCTAAATCGGTTGTTACACGTTCGGAGGGAGAGGAGGGAAGGGTTAATTGACAATCTACTCAGCCTCCCCCATAAAAAAATTTTTTTTAGCTAAATAAAATAAGCGAAAAAATTGGTTTTGTTGATTTTGAGAATGCATAAATAGCGCATTATTATATAATTATATAATTTATTTATTATATTATATAATTATTATATAATTTATTTATTATAAGATTTGATTACGTGAGGGTAGGGGGAGAAGGGGGCAGCTAGGTAGACATGAAAATTCATTAATAAGGAACATTACATTTGATTTAAATCATTATTTTTTTAATGAATGGCTTAATAATTTTTTAAATAATTAGTTTTGTATTGAAAATATTTCTCATAGTATATTATATTTTGGCACAAAAGTTTGTGCACTAATATTCAATCAAATCAAATAATAAAATTTAATGAAATTTAATACGGCGTATAAAGTACAGTTGGATATTTTAAGTGAAGAATAATAAAATGTAATTGTTTCTTAATATAATTAATAAAAAAATCAAAACCCACGTTGACTTGCAATGTTACTTTCTAGCAAATTACATATACATATAATAATATTCCGAAATTTAATAAACTTCCCTGATGTCTCTTCGCTTTTCACCGGGATGATTATCATTCGCAATCGGCGAATCTATATCATTTTTCGTATCAATATATCTGGAAGCTTATTGCACTCTTTTCTTTCAATAGTATTCTCATCTGCGATTTTATTCGTCGAGCGGGAATTTACTCGATCTGTCCGGACGTATCTTCTGAATGACAAAAAAAGGGGAGAAAAAAGAGAAACGTAAAAACGAAACTGGTGAGAGGTCTTTCCAACAGGAAAGTTTTTCCGCCATTGCTCGTGCGGAAATTGGCGTTACCGTGGCCAACTTCGTTCTTCTGCGTACGGCGGATGGATAGAAAAAGAGGAGACTGCAGAGAAGAGTACGAGTACGACATCATTGGCGAAACGACATCAAGTTTTGTCATAACTGTACAATATTATATTTTTTATGCACTTCGGTAAGTGAAAGGACTGCGACTGAATCTGTGATCGAACTTGTCAGGTTTACTCGCCTGTAGCTATAAGAAATAAAATTCATCAGCGCCAAAAAGGTTTCGTATTTTTATTTTATATATAACAATTTTCACTGAAGGTCATGTTCTGAAGTACACAGATATCTAAGATATCTGTTTTTCTACTTGTCGAACGATTTAATAATTAAGGTACCGGATCTGGCCTAGTACTCAATATGTTCTCACTGTTTATAGGTAATTACAGTATGAATTTAATAGATACAAAAGCTTTTTTATACAAAGCAAAGAAAAATAGGGGGAATAATAAAAATTTATTTAATAACTAAAAACCTTTGTATACAACAATCTTTGTATACAAAACGAAGGAAAATAGGAAGTATGCGTCAGATTTTAGTTTCAATGGAGAATTTCTTTGCCGATAAGAGTGCTTAAGAGTTTGTACAGGGTAATGCCATCTCCAAATAATTTATTGTGCACGAAATAGCGGCAGCGTCGTGGCTCTCGCTTTCGTCATCTTTTATGCAGCGCGCTTGAGAAAGCATCTTTATCGCCAATATGAAACTCCCCCGCTATCACTTCGCGTATATAAAAAAGCTTCTTTATCGAAGAATCGCTTAGATCTACCTAGGAGCTGTGATATATCGAACCTCTCGATGTGTTTATCTTTCTTGCTCGTCTGCTAACATCTTTTTATACATCCTTTCACAGCAGCTAACCTTTCGTGTCATATTTTTCTTTGCAATTCCCACGATTTTTGATTTTCTGATGCTCGATACGGAAGAATTACTTTGCTCGTTCTGAGGAAAAAAATTATGGTTTTCCTTTTTGTCTTCTTGTACCTTTATCTTATTTATGCATCCACGGTAATACAGCTATGTATCATTTTATTGTTTTCTTTGCGAGAACGGTCCTCTTTGTGAAAACAAATTCTCCAACGAATATTAATCTGTTATAAGAAAAGTGAATATTTTATCTTTTGTATTCTATTAATTTATACATGAAGAATTTCAATTTTAATGCATGGATTTACATGTATAAGAATCTTATTTTATTAAAATTTACAGAACAAAGATATTATAATCACCTTTTTAATTTTATTAATTTATTTTTAATTTTATTAATTATTAAATAATTATTAATCATTATTAATTATTATTTGTTTGTAAAAAGCAAAACTGTCAATATGTATGAAGTTTTAGTATTTCTAGATTGAACTTTAATTAATCCTCAGCGTACAGCAAATCTTCCGATGGATTCCGATGGATTTTACTTATAAAGATAAACTAATATTTACTTTAGAAATTAATATTAACACAAATTTTTACTTGTGAAATTGAATAAACTTGATATGTAAATTTGCGATATTTTTATATGCTTGTAATAATATATGTTGGATTAATTTATTAAAATAGTATTTTTGATAGACTTTTTGCGGTTTTTATTATTAAACAATTTAGAAATTAAAATTTTACAAATAAAATTCGTGAAAACTTCGTAAAGTTTTTTCTATTTGAAGATAAAGAGGTGTATTTATTTCACTTATATTTCTAAAAATCTAATAATATACGTTTATAAGATAAGAATTTAATAATGAAGATTTGTTTTTGTAAAAAAAAAAAATACTAATATTACTCGTGCCAATTTCTTGTGTTTCTGGCTTTCTCGAAGGTAATTATGGAACGCATCAAACAAACTTATTGTTATTGAATAGTACGACATCGATATGAAAAGCATTTTACAAAATGATTTATTATAATGCTTAGGACACAATGACCTAAGTATGAAAAATATAGAACTTTCCATGAAATAATCACCACCGCCGGTTGGTGACGGTTGTAACATGGGACAATTAATCTCTTGCAATGGTTCCTGTTCTAATAGAGAGCACCTTTCACATCAATATCACAAAATTGTATATTGCTTGGACCGACATATAATCTCTCTCTTTCTCTTTCATTTTTTGGATGATGATAATCCGAAAAAATAAATATCATATCATTATCTGTCCACAATCTCAATCGAGATTTTTAGAGACTTACATATCGCGACGAAATAATGAACTTCAGTAATATCGAGTTGATCATAGCGAATAAAATTCTCTTTGATCACGGGCATTTCCAGTGAAATTGTTTCAAATTCGTTTAGTTTCGGAAGAATTCCGCGCTAAAAACAGCAACGGATAGATACTTTTGCGAGCATCATGGTATACATTCTCCTCTTTTAGTTTTCATGTAGACTATGTGTCACGTGTGCAAAATAAAAGACTGATTCAAGCGGGAGGTGAGCGAGTTACGGATCCGTGTAGATCGGTCACCGGACCGTGCCGCGAGATTTATCCCGATCCGATAATTTATACAGTGTAAAGGAAGCGTGGCCGAGGGCCGTGGAAAAATGCCAATTGTGATAATTCAAACGTTCGGACTACGCGAGCGACGGGAAAGAAAAAAATTCACATTCGCAAGAAAAAAAGTATGGGAAAAACACGAGAGCAACTATTCGTTAAAAGTGATGATTTGTTTTTTTAAGTCAAATATTTTCATGCGAATGTTCACACATTGACTCTAATATGTATGTTTCACAATTGATAGTTTGATATTTATGAAACGTAAATATTTATAAGTTATAATTGACACTTTATTCTATAATTTAGTTAGACGTATTCATGATTCAGTTGAATAAAATAACAACTATTTTTATATGATAAAATATGACAAATTACATAAGCACACGCACAGATAACATGCACAGATTCAAAAGCGCGTACAAAATATAGCTTACTATTTGATTACAATTAACAACATCAATAATAGAAGTTGATTGGATTTTTTATTTTATAGTCTGTAGAAAACAAAGTTTCAATTTGTGCGGGTTGTGATAATGCGCTCTGGAAAGTGAACACATTTTAAGAGAACCGCAGAGTTGAGCCGTGCAAAGTGGATAAGAGTAATGGCATTGAGATTCAAATTAATGCCACGCTTAATGACGCTTATAGGATTTCACGGCCGTGAAAAGGACGAAAACGCAAAGGGAAAGCTCTTGTAATGAACCATAGGAAGGAGTATCAGAAAGAACGAGAATAAGATCAACGACATTCACGGTATTCGACTCGATCGATTTTACGTCGTATTATTGTCAGGTGTCTTGAAATCTTTTCATAGCACAGACTCGATACTGACGCGACTTTATATCATATTGGGAACGATATGAATATTTAATTAGTTGAATTGTTGTGAGAGATGTCAGTGCTCAATTATTACATGCATTAAATAATACACTATATACGAAGTTCAGCAAATGTAATTTTTGAAATAAAATTGATGCAATTCTCGTCGAATTTTAGTTCTAAACAACATATTTACAGAAAATGGATATAAATATTAAAAATACATATATTATTTACGGATTTAGTGGTAACAATTTTATCTAGCAACGATTCTGTAAAATTCATTTCATCATGTTTTAAAGGTTAAAAAATATAAACGAAGATTTATATTCCTATCGAATATATTATGTAAAACAATATTAATAAAATCGATTATCAGGCTAAAAAGTTTTAGATAAGGAAAGTGATAAAAAAAAGATTTTAAGTTTTTATGAAAAATAAATCTAAAATATACCTACACAAATCTTGAACATCACACATACATTATCATACACAAGCGCCATTTTTAATTCATTGTTATTATCTAGCATGCAGTATACAATTTTTTTGAAAACATAATGTAATATAATATTATAAAATTTTTTACAAAATATGCATAATGTAATCCTCTATATGATAATTATGAGCATTCTATGTACGCGGCGATACATCCTGTGTTGAAAAAGATATATCCAGAAGAAAAACAGTTTTATTATCCACCAAGAAAAAAATTGCATCAGTTTCATGGAATGATAGCTGTACAAAGAAAGGAATTTAATGAAATGCCGCTGTTCGTTACTCTCACCGTATACTTATTCCTATGTAAAGTTCGCGGTCGGAGAAAAATGTATGCCGTTTCCTTGGAACGATGAACGGAGATGCGGAAGGAGGGACAATTGTGGAAAAATGTAAGGTTCTCGTTTGACGCAATTTTCGACGCTACCGGTGTACTAGTGAGGAGCACCTCGATTCTTTTCTTGGAGATGACAGTAAAGAAGCTGTCTCTGTAAGATGTTAGGAGACTAGAGTCATAATATAGCACGACATGTTGCATCTCCACAAGTATAAATAACCGACATTCGGTATTAAAATAAATATTTACGCTAAGAGAGATTCAAAATATATGTGTTTCGTTATTTTTTCTCTTTTACATAAAGCATATTAGGAATAATAAAGGTGAAAGCTTTGTAAAGTAACATATACCTTAGTATATTCTTTATAAAGTACGTAACAAATTTTGTTACGTACTTTGAAGTGTTTAGATAAATTGACTGAATTGATAAATATTTTAATATTAAACTTAATTTATTAAGTTTAATATTAAGTTTAAATAAGGCTTGAATAAATATATATGCAACAAAATGAAAATTAAAATGCGAAAAACTAAATATTAGTAAGGTTTTAACTTTTTATACTGGGATATAGATATGGGTGTTTATAAGCGAGAAGATTATTCTACTTATTACCGGTAATTAATATTTTACTATCGCATACAGTACTTATTATAATTAATGCGATAGGATTAAGAGAGTAAATAATTTTGCATTTATCTAATCCTAAGTTTTAGTAGTAGTTCTGGTTCGCAAAATATCCAATTAGCGATTTAATTCACACTATTCTATGAAACTTTTAAATTTCTGGGGTGGATGGTTTCGGTTGAATTAGTTATCAAGCCATTGTTAGCCTGTATTTAACTATTACTTTCGCGGTAACGAACCGAAACGCTATCGTTAAACCCAAGCGAGTCGTACTCACAGTGCTTTTGCAGCTCTATGAATGACTTTGCAGTTGCAACGCCGATATGGTGCTCGGTTGGAGATACAGAAAATTTCAATTTAATTCTACGTTGCGTCTCAAATGGATACTATCGGTAATTTTACAGAACAGATGGTTTTATGATAATCGTTCGATATGCGAATTAAAAATACAAAAAGTATTAATTCAATATTCCTAATATAGAAATGATTTTACAGTAAGCAAAATTTCTGTTTCTTCTATTGAATTATTATCGACAGCTGTAGAATTATCAAAATTATTTTTATCCGTTATCATTTTATCATATGCATGTGTGTGCATTTAATTATTTTCTTCTTATGTATTTATAAAAAAGTTATAAAACGGAATATATTTATTAACAATAAATAATATTTATTAATAAATATATTTTTCTGTAATATTTAATAATACAAAAATTAAATTAGTTCTTTTAAATTTATATATATATATATATATTATGACGTTGCTTGATAATTTTATAAAGCACAACTAACATTTTCTAAACGATTTGAGAATGTTTCATATTTTTTATGCAAAGACAATCAAACAAATAAATATTAAAAATCTATTATTAGGTATCATGTTTCAGATTTTGCGCTTCATAGAAATTTTAATAGGAATCAGAAATACGTTGGTGATGCAATCGTTTCGCTTTATTAACGCCTATTCAACGCGTATAATTTTGCGATTTGCACCGCACGAAAGGTGTGCGGCGGTAATTATCGCGTGCTGCACGCGATCGTGTGTATCCTACGTGTCACGATACTATCGCTTAAGTGCCTAGAACGTTTCTCACATATGACATAATTGATATGCTGAATATTGAAACAGCCACAACAATCTCGAGAGAGAGAAAGAGAGATCTTATTTCGTCATATTAATTAGATCCTCTTTAATTCTCTTCTCTCTACGCGTATTAATTTTGGGCGCGTAATATCTATCTTCTTATTTGGAAATGATATTGAAGGTCCTATTTTTTCTTTATCTAATTTTAATTACAGATTTTAAATTTAAAGTCAATACTTTCTTAATGTAAAAGTAAGTAGTTTCTTCCTGTTTATCTTTTTGAAACTCAATTTCAACCCAATAACAATTTTCAATAAATATATATAGAATATCTATATAATTAAATTTCTCGTCACATTGTTGTAAACATAATATTAACTTTAAATTAAATTCAAAAAGTATTTGTATGATATTATATAATAATAAAACATTTTTTAATTTCAATACTATTGTTTAATGAAAGTTATAATAATTTAATTTTATGTGCATAGAATAAACAACAGAAAAATTTAATTTGTGAATTAGTTTTCTAAAAAATTTAATACGTTACAAAAAGTTATAAGATTGGAATTTTATAAAATACATCCTATGAGTTGAATTGTTGTTAATAATTTCAAAATTGTACAATTAAAGTGATTTTTATTGCAATTAAGATAATATCTTCACTCACATTAATTTAAGCGAAACACAAATAAACACATACAATATGAAAAATATATAATTAATGCGTTAACAAAAACGATAATAAATGATGTTAATAACAATGGTGACAAGCACAAAATGTATGATTTTGATATGTATTTAAAAATTACGGATATCAATACTAATATTATTAGAAATTATTGCAGCTATTTTCAACCATTATTACTTGTTATGTGTGCAATAAATTATTTCAGTAACATTTATTTATTACTTAGAAACGGAATTGCAGCAGCTGACGCTGCCATTGTTCGAATCCGATTGCATTGAAATTATAATTATAATGTGCCGCCGTTCGCACAAATTAAGAATGATTTGTAACATCTGACGATCAATTGTACACGATACATGTAGTATTAATAATAACTTTATCCAGAATTTCATTAATTTATTTATTATATTGAGTGCGTATCACTTGATATCTTCTCTGTTATTTCAACTCGTATTGTAGTATAAATATAAAAGCTATTTTATATAATGATAACACATTATATATGTTGTATATTTTAATTTTTTTTAAGGAGAATTTGATTAAATATGTTTTTTTTTTATATTTTTCTAGTTTAACATGAAACGTAATTTATTGGAAAAATTATTATTATAAGAATACATTGAAATTTATATCAAAGTGATATAAAAGAGTGTAATCTGATTTTTGAATGTATTTGAAATATATAATAGAATGTAAATACATGTTTTTGTTCTTGTTACATCGTAGATATTTCAAAATTTTATGCCTACATAATGCATTTTGAGTATGTAATCCTCCAAGTGTCAAGTGCTGCTTGTGAGAACCATTTTGTTGGCAGAAGAAAATTCCGCGAAAATTTAACTTTTTGCAACGTTTATGCAAACAAGGGAAAATGGAAGTTTACACAGCAGATAGATTCGTCTTTTTTGACCACTAGTCCTTAACGCGTTGTGGAAATCGTTCAAAGAACTATCATTTCAATTTACATTTATCTGACGAAATTTTTTGAGATACGGATTTGATAAAAAATAAAACATAAAAAAGATAAAGAAATAGAAAGCAGAGATGCGAGTTCCCTTTCAATTTTGTAAATGTTTTTGTGGTTTGTTTGCTCATCTTGCAAAATTGTCGATTGTTTCTGCGATCGATTCCATGTATTCCGTCAAATAGAGAGACATGACGTAGTGTTACTGCTAACGGTTCCGAAAAACGTCGAAAAACAGGCACCTGGTTGAACGAAGCTAGAAAAATGCTCGTCAAAACTGAAATTTCTGCAGTTTTTTCAGGCGTGAACTGTGGAACGTCATAAAATATTTCGACCCTGGATTGCACAATTCAGCTATTCACCTGTACTGTCGAACATAGCTGAAATTTTCAGTTCTTCTATTCAACAAATAGCATTTTAACGCTTCATATTTTACTATAGTAATAGCAATGATAGCCTCTGGAAAGTCGCATAGATTGCACATTCAATATCACATATACGAGATCGAAATTAATAATAAATTAATAAATTGGAAAATGCGTGCCAATAAATACATTTTCATAATAAATACTTTTAAATTAGTTAATTATTTTAGTTAATTATAGTAATACAAATTTGATATTTGTGATGAAACATTATCATAAATGCTTTTTTAAGAGCATCGTCGGAAAATCTCTTTGCTATTGATATAACAAATATCTTTTATTGTAATATTATTCATTCATTTATTAAAATCTATACATAATTATAGATTTCAAGATAACAAAATAGTTTATTATTTCAATTTAAGATAGCAAAATAATTTACATACATTTTGATACTCTGCATGCTGAATTATTTTTTTTACACAATTTCATACACACATAAATTATTCCTGAAATATTATTGTAATAACTTGATATCTGAAAAAGAATATGGATTTATGCGCGCAGACTCTAATTTTCTGTACAAACTTTTCCTTTATTATATAAACTTTCATTATATTTACCGTGTACACATAGAATTGATCATAAAATTGATCTGATTTCGTGATTCACCATTTTTTTCTGCGCATAAGTACATAGATGTTTCACTGTTGATTCGTCGGCGTGGAAGATGCAGCAATTAAGAGTGAGGCAAAAAGGGAATCAGATAGCGCGTTAAATTAAGCGCTTAATTCCGTTTTTTCAAGACCTTCACCGCAATGGTAGCGTGAATAAAAACGCCGACATAGAGAGCGCATGCATGTGGATAGCATACCTTTCTTCCTATCTTGTCTTTTTTCGCTCAGAACCGACCTTCGCTATTAAGGACAGTTGCGGCGCTAGTACAGGAATGCAGATGAGGTACACCGCGGCAAAAGAGATAAAATAAAAATGTAGTAATGAGAAAGAAAGAGAAAGAGAGGGAAAGAGAGAGAAATTGAAATCGCACACGTGAGGTATCTTTAAAAAATATTTTTCTCAAAGACATTATCAAAGGAAAAATATGCATGTTATGCACAACTTCATTCCTTTATAGTTAGCAGTTCACTGAAAGATTCTTGTAAATGTCCAAGTAACAATATATCTAATAGTTGATGTGTTCCAGATTTTTTGTTTTTCGCTTGTTTTTATTTCTATTTTCCAAAAACATGCATGTATACTAAATAATAGGATCTTCAGGTTAATTTAATTTAAATTAATTTTAATATAATTCTTATTTTGACATTTATAAATTAATTATTAAAAATAATACATTCCATGCCGGATCAACTTTATGTAATTTATTTACCACACTGTGTGGATCAAAAAATTACAAAAAATATTATTATAAAGAAAAATATTGACCTATACGAAATATAATGAACAAAGCAAAAATATTTTTTATTGAATATTTATGTAATAAAACTGATATTTGATAAAATTATTTTGTAAACTTGACATGCTATGTATACATTTATTAATTATTTACTTAATAAATTTTATAAAAATTTTATAAAATTTAATTAGTAACATATGTCGATGTTTTATGGTGGAGCAGGATAAACATAGAGAAAATTTGTTAGGACAGTCACTATAAAATGTTACTTTTACCGCATAATTTCTAGTTTTAGTTGTGTCTTGTTACATTTTTTTTATTATTTTTATATGAAGAATTTTTATATGAAATTCATAATTATATAATTATAGATAATATTCGATATCGCAAATAGAGAAATATATTGTAGTGTCATATGGATTTTTGGTATTATATTGCATTATAATATCATAATTACGTATTTACACAAGATATCAACAATTATTTTACGATATTATATGTTACTCTTTATAATCAAAATATCTTCTATTCTGAATGGAAATTCGGTAACTTATTCGATACGAAACGTATTAGTATAAAAAAGTATCTCTGTGTGTGTGTGTGTGTGTGTGTGTGTGTGTGTGTATGTGTGTGTGTATTAAAAAAGAATTCATAGAATTGAATTATGATATGTAATAGGAAGTATTACTTTATGCAACCACAAAGCCTTAAAGTTATAACTATAAAAATTCAGTGCGAAAGTCTTGATATCATCGCTCATGCATCACTTAATAGATCGTAACTACAGCCGTACGATGTCAGTTTTGCTAGGCTTGGGGAGACAACTGTTGTGACGATATTTTTCTCTATCAGTATCACAAACGTAAAAACTACCTATAGATCTATACGATTGGAGCCAACTATGAACAAACCTTTCATAAATACACACTGTGCCACAATATTTGAGCAAGGAATTTATTGCTTTTGGCAGAAGCTCTATAAACTGTGTTGAACGCACGTGTCAATGTTAACAATAAAGAAAAGAATTGTTTCTGGAGTTTGATATTGCATATATGACCATTCGAATAAATGTCATCTTTCATTAAATCATCTATAATGCATTTGAATTTTTCTGCAATGTCAATTTATATAACAAACATTGATGCAAATTTTAACTTGTGTGGTAACTTGTGTGGTTGTACTTATGTACAGTCAATATGGGTTCAATGTAAAATAGCACAGCAATTTTCAACTGTTGTTCTTTCACTGATGAAATCGCGCTTCGCAAAACCTGCTTTCCGCAAAAGCTGTTGTTTGTTACAAAAACATGAAAATTGCTAGGTAGTGCTTTCGCTCAATCGAGTGCTGTTAGTTGGGAAATTGAAAATTTGAGAAATTGAGCAAGTTAGAAAGAAAGAAACTTTGTTATTCTTAACGGAATGTGTAATCTAAAGACTATTCTAATTCTACATATATAGATATTTATATGTATTACATGTTAAAGGTGCCATAAAAATTGAGAGTGTTCAATTTTTCTATACTTATATATATCCAAATGTATATATAAATTATATTTTTCTCATTTGATTTAATTATTAAATCGATTGAATAACTTTTAAATATATCTTTATATTTCATTAAGTAAATTATTTTTTAAGGAGGAAACATTTTTTTAAATCTTTTTTATAATATCTATACATATACTCTTATGAACAATCGAAAGAAAATAAATATAGTCCTGATATTACTGAAATTGATGTTGTGACATTATTTTTATAAAAATAAATTTTTTTATTAAACATAACTATTATATAATTACATACATAAAATTCAAACTAATTTTTTAAATAGTTTTCTTTGAATAATTCTTGAATATTGCTGTTTTTTATTGGAAAAATCAATTTGACTCCTTAAACAAATGTTTATATGTTTTCCCAATTTAGGTATATGTTTTTTCATTTTATTATGTTTCATATTGCGAAATTTTCAAAATTCGTGATCGGACTTTTTTAAAGGAAATTAGATTACAAATTTAAAGCGAAATTAGAAACGATTTCAAGTTAGCTATTATTTACTTCGTTTCTAATTTGGCATCTATTCAACGCAAAAATACTTTATTTATATCGCGTAAAACGAAATTTTAGTAATCAGTAACGAATCAATCAGAAAGGAAATAAAACATAAAATTATTTATACTTTTTTTATTAATCCTAATAATCATTAACAAAAAAATGATATAATAAGAAATTTAAATATAGAATTAGAACTCCAGTCACACCTTTGTTGTGGAAGTTTCTACATTATTTTTTGGTAGCCATAAACTATTGTTCGAGAATCAATAATGTAATGTTTTCTGCAAAAGGAAATCGGAGAAAACAATTTTGTTTTCATCATTGTCGTTAAACCAATACTGCTGATGATTAAAACGTAAATCGTGGTGGACATTATGCTGTCGCTTTTACGACATTACTGAGTTTGTGCAATCAAATCAAGGAAGACGTTACTTTTACTTCTAGTGAATGAGCGTTGTGTTGTAACTCTTTGTCGAGCTAGTGATAGGGCTTGCGTGTATAGCCGGACGTTACTGGAACAACAGTTACCTTGGCGGTGCCTTCTCGGCCGTTTCAGTTGTTAAACTCTCCTCTAGCAACTTTCGTCAGCGCATTTACACGAGCGTGTACACAGGCACACACGTGCATGCGCATCTCATCCTATGTAACATTGCAGAACTTTGGTCTCTCTACGGTGATGAAAGTCGGTGGCTAGGAACACGCGCACGATATACAGTGTGTGGCTATAATAACATTACGAGTTACTACCTACGAGACCATGAAAGATTAGAGTAGATATTGAACGTAAAGTCGCAATCTACTTCAAAGTGCGCGTGTAATCCATAGATGAAAAACGTAGCGCAAAGTGAGATATTGTTAAATGACGAAATATGTCATTATGGCTCATAACAGGATTTGTAATATAATTTTTGTATCAATGAAGTATTGAAGTATGAAGTTTTAAAGTGAATAAGTTTTCATCGGTTTATGATTTTTAGAGATTTTTTAAATTTCTTTTGTATGGAGGGCAAATGTATTTAACAATTAAGTTATATTTAATATTTTTATATTAGTCATCATCGACATAATAAATACTTTTATTAAATGTTTTCTGTTGATTAAGATATAAATGAACCGGTACCTAACACTTCCTCGGTAAAAAATTTTTACCTATAAAAAATCTCTAAAACAACTTCGAAACTTGTTTTATTGGGTGATATATAAAAAAAATCTTTATTGTTCTTTAATTATTTATTTTAAAAGAATTTGACTTTGTATATATAGTATAGCATGTATCCTATTCGATTAATCGAAACAACTTCGTTAATGACATTTGTAGCTATCTTTGCACCATGGAATTAGCGAAGTTCGCGAATGAACTTTTTTAAAAGAAAATTCCAGGTCACGGACCAAAAGAGTAACCGGAAATGAGTTTAAGTTAACTATTTAAACGACGAGCAAGAAAAGAAAACCCATTACTTCGAGTTAATAAATTATTAACGAATTAGTAATCTAATTATTCATTTGAACGTTGAAAAATTCTATATATATAATAGTTATTTATAATGAAATTTATGTAAGTTTAATAACAATAAGATTAATATATGTATACATACATAATTAATCAACTATCTTTGTATATTTAATATTTTGCATACAATCTCAATAAAATTTGTATAATTTTACTTACATTGCATTTAAGATATAATTATTTTGATAAACTTTTAATCTGTTTAATTAAGTTTAATGATTAACAATTATATTGCAAAGAACTAACTATATGTATCATATTTAGAGATGCTTTGCTAATTTTTTTATATTTTTTTACATTTTCACGAAAATAAAATAATTATCTGCTATCAATATATTGCTCTTTCCTCAAAACATTTTTCTAATAAAATGTTTTTGAGAAATTAATTTATTATTTTATCCAAAATATTTGTTACGATGGAATCTCTGTAGACTTTGCAAGTAAG